>OJDH01000116.1_pt1 | contig 68150 bp, 58 predicted proteins | sample 1592761 | NCBI WGS metagenome assembly OJDH01 (sample SAMN05416855, study PRJEB24817) | seawater metagenome | isolation source: Sea water | place: Canada:Atlantic | collected 2013-11
CCGTGGACCCTCTTAAGCGGGAGGCGTATAATACGCTCTCAAGTTTCGATGTCAACAATTTTTTTAATTTAATTTCAAACTAAGCAATTTGCTGCATCCCGCTAACTACAACGCTCTTAGAGCATCGCAATGACACGATTTACACTAAGAAAATCCTGTCGCGGTGAGCCGTTTTAAGTGGCCTCCCCGAAGCGAGATGCGCATTATAGAGATCCCTTTTTTGATCGCAAGTGTTTATTTCAAAAAAATGTTTAACTGCTCAACTTATAACCATTAAGCTCACAGAAGGTACAATTTGGTCGGGTTTTGCACGTTTTGGGCATCTGTAGCAGGATCGCTAACTTGTAATCCACCTTATAGCGTCAGATTAAAACCAGTAACTGGCCTGTTTTAACCAAAATGCTGTGCATATAAGAACGTAAAACGTGAATGAGAGTAGTTTCGGGTTATGTTTTGATGAGAATCAGGAAGAAAATGAAACGTAGATTAAGGAACGTATGTATGTGTTCCGGAAAAAGCTAACGACTAGCCTACTTATTACACGAGCTAATCGTCATATTGGGGTTAAAGAACACAGAAGTGGATTTTGGAGCAGATGGCAGGGCTTAATTCTCCAATTAGCCCAGCCATCTTTATATAAGGTTATTACTTTGACTTCACAAACGTCATAGCAACAAAGCGCTATTGCTTGTTCGTTGGCTCCTCAGCGTCATCATCTATGGCGCTCTCAGTTTGCTCATCACCTTGCGTAAAATCAGCATCGTTTTCATCTGGATCTCCTACGACGTGTTCTAACTTGACCTTATCTACACTTCTAAATGTATTGATGGGTCCAGCGAGTGCGTATAAGGCAAACACGACGAATAGAACTAAAGCAGGCTCAGTCGCAACCACTACGAAAATCAGCATCACAAGAAGTAAAGCTACAAATGGTACTTTACCGTGCCAGTTTACTTCTTTAAATGAATTGTATTTAAAATTACTCACCATCAATAGGCCAGCCAAGCTAGTTACTAAGGCAACTAGAACGCCGTAGTCATCACCATTGACATCATACTCTCCGCCTACCCAAACGAGACCTGCCACCAATGCAGCTGCCGCGGGGCTGGCCAAACCTTGAAAATAGCGTTTATCGGCAATGCCAATTTGGGTATTAAAACGCGCTAAACGTAAAGCGGCTCCAGCTACATATATAAAGGCAGCTAACCAACCTATTTTACCTAAACCGCTCAATCCCCAGTTGTAGGCAACCAGCGCTGGCGCCATACCGAAGGACACCATATCTGCCATGGAATCATACTCGGCACCAAATTCACTTTGGGTATTGGTCATACGAGCAACACGCCCATCAAGGCCGTCAAAAATCATTGCGATGAATATCGCTACAGCCGCAGCTTCGAAGTGTCCATTCATTGACGCAACAACAGCATAGAAGCCAGAAAATAAACCGGCAGTGGTTAATAAATTGGGTAAAAGGTAAATACCTTTACGCTTAGATTCGGGCATAACAGCTCCTTAGATAAAATAACGGCGCCAAGATAACATAAACGTTTGATGGTAGTTATTGGGCAATTAAAAAAAACTGCAAGATCAATCCATTACTGAATTTCTCTTTCAAACTTATGTTGGCGTATTTTTAAGCATACCTATTATACGTATTTCCTATATTCTCTCCCACAAATAAATGTATACTTGTTGTCATGTATACGGATTGAGTCACTGATCAGCTCAGCTGTCGAACTTCTTTACAATAAAACTAAAATGCGATTCTAAATTCAAACAACCCATTGAAATAAAAGAATTTTTATAAATGGCGCGATATATGCTTAGAGTAAAAGTATAAAATTGATAACACTCAGCATCTTTTACGGACTGGAAGGTTTAATATGAAAAAACAACTTATTTTGCGCAACGCAGCGATTGCAGCATCGTTATTGACTATGTCATTTGCTAGCTTAGCAACAGATTATACAGTGTGGAATTTTACTACGTCAGGTACTAAGTATGGTTCAGGAAACTACGACGGAAATCAATTAAATTTTTCATCATCAGATAACGCACTTTCAATTAATGCATGGGCAGATACAGGGAGCTCTAACTCCATCGAGACTGCTACTGCCGCACAAAATAGTTGGGGGTTACTTAACTTAAATCGAGATGAAAATTACAATGAGCATTACGTTGATAACGGATATGATTCTGATATGCTTTTGCTAACTTTTGACGATTTCGTTTCGATTACAAAAATTGACTTAGGCTCAGCTCCTTATGATTCTGATATTTCGATTGCAGCGTTCGACTCATTACCTACTTTAGAAGGCCAGACATGGTCAGATGTATCCTCTGCCAGTAATGTCTTATTTAGCACGAGCTTTGCTGACCTAAGTACTAATTGGGTTTCTCTGACTAGCGAAACTGCTGGATATGATTCTAAATATTGGGTCATCGGTGCTTACAACAGTTCATTTGGACAGTCATCGTCATCTAATGGATATTTCGGTGGTGGAAATGATTTTCTCAAGATTGCTGGTATCAAAACTATCGCAGGCACTGGCCCAGATCCTAAACCACCTACAGATGTTGCAGAGCCTAGCTCACTAGCCGTGCTAGCATCCTTTGGCTTGTTCGCTGCTTGGCGTCGTCGCAAGTCTGCATAAAAATTTATGAAACATCTAAAACCTCACATTGTGAGGTTTTTTTTTGCCTAAAAACATACCTTGGTATGTTCGTAGTCATTGAATAACTGAGGTAATTACGCAAAATATACCGTAGTATTTTATGCTCTGCATTCTAAGGAAAAGAGTCAACCTAATTTATGAAACGTCTTTTACTACCCATCTCACTTAGTGCAATTGCTTTTTGTGCTGTACTGCCCTCGTTAGCATTTGCTGATACCTCTGAAAACTACGAAAAAGCACTATCGGCGTTTAATCAGGAGGAATTTTCAGAGTCGTATATTCACCTAAAAAATGCGCTGCAAGCGTCCCCTTCTCACTTACCTTCAAAGCTTTTAATGGGGCGCGTGCTACTCGTAGATGGTTACATCAATGACGCTATTACAGAATTTGAAGAGGTTATGGCAGCGGGCGCAGATTTAAACTTAGTAATTGTACCGTTAGCCAATGCCTATCTTATTAGCCGCCGGTTTGATGCACTTATCGATTTGCCAACACCGCGTAGTTTATCGTCATCGGTAAAGCTTGATGTTCAGCTATTAAAGGCTGCAGCACATATTCAGAAAAAAGAGTTAGAACAAGCTAAGTCAATTTATGAAAGCGCCCAACTTGAGTTTGGTCAAAACAGCAATATGCTCAACGGTTTAGCGCAGATTTCGCTAATACACAAAAATTACGCTGAGGCAAACCAATATTTAGATAAAGCCCTCTCGGTTGAGCCCAATAATGCGAAGAGTGTGATGCTGCGCGGTTTAGTGTTGCAAAGCCAAGGTCAAAGTGACGAAGCGCGAAAACAGTTTGAGTTGGCTTATCAATTTGATGAATTTGATCCAACCATTAAACGCGCTTTAGCCAATAGCTATGTAGAAGCAAATATGCTCAGCAAAGCCGAGGAAATGATTACTCTCATCGAAGAGCAAACCTCTGGTGATCTGCAAACACAATTGTTAAAAGCACGCGTGTTAGCCATGCAAGAAAAAAGCTCAGAGGCTGATGCGTTACTCGCGCAACTTAACCAAATGCTAAGCCTAGCAACTGACGAAAACAAAGAGCAAACGAGTTGGATTAGTTTAGTAGCGGGGATATCCGCTTATATCAATAAAAATTACGAAGTGACTGTGCGAGAACTCAGCCGATATGTTAAATCTAACTCGGCGCCTCCTGAACTACTAGGCATGTTAGCCGAAGCGCATATTCGCCAAGGCGATTCTAAAAAAGCAATGGCACTACTTGAGCTAAATGAATCTATTGTACTTGAGAGTATTCCCGTTTCATCATTACTGTGCGACCTGTATTTAGCCAGCAATAAGGTATTTAAATGTAACAATCTCGTAGAAGAGCTCAAACAAGAATATGGAGCTAACCACACTGTCATACTTTTAGAAGCTAAGCTGCTGGTGCGCCGAGACAGAGTTGACGAAGCACTCGCATTGCTTAGTAACAGCAACCTTGATACCAATGCGGAAGATGTTTTATTGTTTAAAGCGACGCTTGAAGCGAATAATCAGCGTTATGCAGACGCGCTGGTATCAGCAAACACATTAGTTGAGTTACAACCGGATAACTTAAAATACCAAAATCTGCATGCCGATTTAAATATTCGTTTAGGTAATTTCCAACAGGCTACAAGCTCATTAAATAACGTGCTCTTAGCAGATCCTGAAAACGTAGCGGCACTGATGAACTTGTCGCGCGTTCAGTTCGCTCAACAAGCACTGCCTGAATCGCGTCAAACAATCGAGAAAGTCATTGCCCAGCAAGGAACTAATATTCCGGCACTTGTGCTGCACGCGCAAATATTAATCAAACAGCAAAAATTAGAAGAAGCAATAGAAACACTACTCACGGCAAAAGCCGCGGCTCCTAATAAAGCAGCTCCCCATGAACTGTTAGCTAATATCTACCGTAAACAACAGAAGTACGCCATTGCTTTAACTGAAGTTAATGCTCTGCTGAAAATTGATCGATTAAATTCAGCGTATATCTTCGAAAAGGCTAATTTACTGATAGCTTTAAATGAGCCGCAACAGGCGAAAAGCCAGCTAGATATATTGTTTGGTCAATGGTCAGATAATGCTGCGCGCCTAGTTGAGTTAAGCCAAACTCAACGCCAAGCGAAAGATGTGAGTGGCGCAAAATTAAGCTTACAGAGAGCCACTTCTATAGCCCCGCAATACGCCCTTGCAAAACTGGAATACGGACAATTACTTATTAGCCAAGGAAGTTTACCTGAAGCAAAAGCCCTTATTGAAAGTATGCAAAAGGACTTTTCTAACAACCCAAATGTGTATGTATTGCAAGGCAATTATTTTAAAGCCGTTCAAGACATTGATAGCGCCTACAATGCATATTCTCATGCTGTCACATTAAAGCCTGATTTTACCCTGCCCTTGATCGAGCTATACCAAATCGCCAGCCAAGGACCTCAAAAAGAAGCCTTTAAAGAGTATCTAAGTAATCACTTGTCAAAAAATGACGATGCTCATTTTCAAAGACATCTACTTGCCGATCTGCTTTATATTGAGGGCAATATGCCTGCTGCCGAGGTGCAATACTTAAAACTGATCTCTATAAATGAGTTACCTAACAAAGACCGTATTTACAACAACCTTGCTTTAATTAAAGCAGAGTCTGAACCCAAACAGGGGCTCGAATATGCAGAAATAGCCGCGCAGCTAACCCCAGATTCTGCCGCAATCTTGGATACTAAAGGTTGGTTACTAGTGAAAAACGCGCAATATCAAGAGGCATTAACGACACTACGTACCGCTTTTACTATGCGTTCGAGTGATCCATCTATTCGTTATCACTTAGCCGCCGCGTTAACGGGTCTCGGGAAAGCTGAACAAGCAAAAAGCGAGTTGACTCAAGCACTGGCAAGTACCAGTCCTTTTCCTGAAAAGCAGCAAGCCGAAGCTTTGTTAAAAACGCTATAACTTGTGTGCTTATTAGTTGAGAAGCGAATAAGTACCTCACCTAAAAGAACAGCTACCTCTTGGTAGCCGTTCTTATATATGAACACGTTACGCAATAACTAGTCGATAATGAGCCCATTTTCATCCGCATCAATGCTTACCACACCTTCTGACACCAATTTACCTGACAGAATTTTTTGCGCTAATGGGTTTTCAATTTCCATTTGGATCGCTCGTTTAAGTGGGCGGGCTCCATACACTGGGTCAAACCCTGCTTCAGCAATTTTCTTAAGAGCTGCGTCGGTTAACTCCAACCCAATCCCCTTCTCTTCTAAACGGTTGCGCAAAAACTGTAATTGTTTACTCGCTATGGACGTAATTTGCGCCAGCCCCAATGGATGGAACACAACCGTTTCATCAACACGGTTCAAAAACTCTGGTCTGAAGTGCGTGCTCAGCACGTTCAGTACAGATTGTTTCATTTTCTCGTAATCATTTTCACTGTGCTGCTCTTGAATAATATCTGAGCCCAAGTTAGAGGTCATGATGATAACGGTATTTTTGAAATCAACCGTGCGACCCTGTCCGTCGGTTAAACGGCCATCATCTAGCACTTGAAGCAATATATTGAACACATCAGGATGGGCCTTCTCAATTTCATCTAGCAAAATGACCGAGTAAGGTTTTCGTCTGACCGCTTCAGTTAAGTAACCCCCTTCTTCATAACCAACATAACCTGGAGGTGCCCCCACTAATCTGGAAACGGAGTGCTTTTCCATAAACTCTGACATATCTATACGCACCATGGCGTCTTCTGTGTCAAACAGGAAATTAGCCAAGGTTTTGCAAAGCTCTGTTTTACCTACACCCGTTGGCCCTAAAAACAAGAACGAACCAATCGGTTTATTCGGGTCCGCAAGGCCAGCCCTAGAGCGACGTATCGCATTAGACACCGCATTCACGGCTTCACTTTGCCCCACTACGCGCTCATGCAAAGCCGTTTCCATGCTCATAAGTTTGTCTTTTTCACCTTCAAGCATTTTCGATACTGGAATGCCAGTCCAACGTGAAAGCACATCGGCAATTTCGCTTTCTGTTACCCTATTTTTAAGAAGTTGGTGCTCCAATGGTTGCGATTCAGATTCTGTCGCTAGCTCTAACTTACTTTCAAGTTCTGGTATTCGGCCATATTGCAGTTCAGACATACGGCTGAGATCGGATGCACGACGGGCAATCTCTAAATCTAGCTTAGCTTGATCTAACTCGGCACGAATATTTTGTGTACCTTGCATGGCTTGCTTTTCGGACTTCCAAATTTTTTCCAATTCAGAAAACTTGATTTCCGCTTGTTCTCGCTCTATCTCAATCAGCTCTAAGCGTTTGTGACTCGCTTCATCCTTTTCTTTGGCCAGCGCTTGCTCTTCCAATTTCAACTGAATGATACGTCGCTCTAACCTGTCCATGTCTTCAGGTTTAGAATCCATTTGCATACGAATGCTTGACGCCGCTTCATCAATAAGATCTATCGCTTTATCTGGTAATTGGCGATCACTTATATAGCGATGTGATAATGACGCAGCTGCCACAATAGCAGGGTCTGTTATCTCCACCGAATGATGTAATTCATAACGTTCTTTTAGCCCGCGTAAAATCGCTACGGTATCTTCAACACTCGGCTCATCAACCAATACTTTTTGGAAGCGGCGCTCTAATGCTGCGTCTTTCTCGATAAACTGCCTGTACTCATCTAATGTGGTAGCGCCAACGCAATGCAGCTCGCCCCGAGCCAGCGCGGGTTTTAGCATGTTACCGGCATCCATTGCGCCTTCACCTTTACCTGCACCGACCATGGTATGCAATTCATCGATAAACAGAATAACGCGACCTTCTTCTTTAGCCAGCTCGTTTAAAACGGCTTTCAAACGTTCTTCGAATTCACCGCGGAATTTAGCACCCGCGATTAATGCGCCCATATCAAGAGATAACACTCGCTTGTTTTTGAGCCCCTCAGGTACTTCAGAGTTGATGATACGCTGGGCAAGCCCCTCAGCGATGGCAGTTTTACCCACACCGGGCTGCCCAATCAGAACGGGATTATTTTTGGTACGACGCTGCAGAACTTGAATAGTACGGCGAATTTCATCGTCTCGACCAATCACAGGGTCTAATTTGCCCTGCTCAGCGCGTTCGGTCAGATCAGTTGTAAACTTCTCGAGTGCTTGGCGCACATCTTCAGCATTAGGATCATTAACGGTTTGCCCGCCACGCATAGCTTCAATTGCTTTGTCGATAGATTCTTCGCTGGCGCCAATTTGGCGTAGGAGCTCGCCGAGCTTGCCTTTGTCTTGTACTGCAGCCAAAACGAAAATTTCAGAGGTGATGTATTTATCTTTACGTTTTTGGGCGATTTTGTCGCTCAAATTTAACAGCACTACCGTTTCTTTCGCTAACTGAACGTCACCGCCTGCGCCTTCAACACGTGGTAGGTGATCAACAGCCTCTGCCAACGCCGAGCGTAAGGTATTTACATTCACTTTAGCATGATCGAATAGGGAACGCACAGAGCCGCCTTGCTGGTTCAGCAAAGCAGTCATTAAATGCACGGGTTCAATATATTGATGGTCACGCCCAAGTGCTATTGATTGAGCATCGGAAATGGCAAGTTGAAACTTGCTGGTAAAACTATCTAAACGCATATGCCACTCGCTTTAATGGATTATTAATTAACCTATTAATGGTGCGTTGCCGTCAATATTCAAGCAGGAAATGTGACATTCGTCACTGAATATTGCGCTAGATCAATTTTTCCGAGGTCATCAGGGCTGCAAATAAATGCCCGACACCATACGCCCTGTTTGAGAAAGGCCTTGATGGGTGGCTCGTCGGTGAGAGAAGAATTGCTCTTCATGCTCATAAGTACACTTATTGGCGGTAAATACGCCGCACACGCCCAACCGCGACAGTTTTTCAATGGCGATTTGCTGGAGATCAGCTTGATATTTACCAGCAACATTGCCTTGAGTAAAGCAGTGGCCATATTGCTGAAAACGATTTAACACTGCTTCATTAACTTCGAAATTTTTCTGACTAATATGCGGACCAATCCAAGCCATCAAATCTGAAGCAGAACTGTTCATATGATGGCAACAATTTTCAATCACCCCGTCAGCTAACCCTTTCCAGCCAGCATGAACGGCTGCAACTTCATTACCTTTTTTGTTGCATAACAAAATGGGCAAACAGTCTGCAGTCATGATTGCGCAGACAACGCTGATATCTGCGGTAGTACTGGCATCAACGCTTTGATTTTGTTCGCTGCTGGCGTTAATTAAAACGCATGCATTGCCATGAACCTGATTTAACCATTTTATATGTTGATGCTTTGGTAGTAACGCGCGATTCCCTTCCACGGTGGATAGATTGTCCCCTACATGTGCTCCCACATTTAGCGAGTCATAAGGAGCTAGGCTCAGGCCACCTGTACGCGTAGTTGAAAAAGCCCGCACATTATGTGGTGCGGGCCACTGGGGTATAATGAAATCTAGCGCCATGATGTATTAAACAAGATCATCCGGATTTTGTGCCGTGTCTTCTTTTAACACCTCTAGCAAGTTAACAAAATCGTCGGGCAGCGGAGCTTGAAAAGACATCCACTCACCTGTGATCGGATGCTCAAGCTCTAATTGGATAGCGTGTAATGCTTGTCGCTTAAAGCCACGAATCGTCTCTATCATCAATTCGCTTGCAGCTTTCGGTAATCGAGGACGACCACCGTATGCTTGGTCGCCCACCAAAGGGTGACGTAAATGTGCCATATGCACGCGTATTTGATGGGTACGACCCGATTCTAGCTTTAAGCGCAAATGCGTATGCGCTCGGTACTTATGTTTAACCCGGTAATGGGTTAGCGCTGGCTTACCAGATTGCACTACTGCCATGCTGGTGCGCTTAGTAGGATGACGACCTATAGGCTCATCAACACTGCCACCAGCAATCAAGTTACCGTATACGACAGCTTCATACTCGCGGCTAATTTCCCGTGCTTGCAGCTTTTCAACCAAATGTGTTTGTGCTGGTATCGTTTTAGCCACCACCATCAAACCCGTTGTGTCTTTATCTAAACGATGGACAATACCAGCGCGGGGCACACTGGCAATCTCAGGCACGTGGCTTAACAATGCATTTAAGATAGTGCCACTTGCGTTGCCTGCCCCTGGGTGAACAACCAAATTAGTCGGTTTGTTTATGACTAAAATATGCTCATCTTCGTAAACAATGTTTAGCGCAATTTCTTGTGCGCTGTGACGCTCTTGTATCTCAATACTGGCATCAATTTCAATTAACTCTTCACCAAGCAATTTTTCTCTTGGTTTGTTCACTATCTGACCATCAACGGCAACTTGATCCGCCAAAATCCAATCTTTTATACGAGATCGCGAATAATCAGGGAACATTTCAGCCAAAGCTTGATCCAAACGTTTACCTAATAACGTTTGTGGCACCACGGCCTGTAGTTGTATTTTTTCATAGCTGGTAGACATGCAAAGGAGACCCTAGTAGTGTTTCGGACGATTTATATGTGCATAGCCCAATACGCTGGGTTAGAATATGCAGTTGTTATCGGTTCGGTAAAACCCTATTCTAACGGATTTTTGCCAGCAATGAATCGGCGAACGCTTATCGCAAGCATAAATAAGAGCAAATAAGACAAATATGATGAGAAAGTTATCGTTACCCAAGATTTTTCTAGCCGCTGCGATCATCGCACTAGGTGGCTGTTCGTCCTCTCCAGATGAAGAAGAAGTCGTAGTCAACAACCGTAGTGCTCAGTCTTTGTACGATGATGCTAAAGAAAAAATGGCAATTGGTAACTTCAATGCCGCTACTGCAACACTCAGCGCATTAGATTCCAGATACCCCTTTGGTCCTTTATCTAATCAGGTTCAACTGGATTTGATTTATGCATATTACAAGTCAGGTAAAGTAAATGAAGCGATATCAACTATCGACCGTTTCACTCGCTTGAACCCAAACCATGCTGACGTTGATTACGCTATATATATGCGCGGATTAACCAACATGGAGTCAGACAAAAACCTATTCCAAGAATTGGTCGGTATAGACCGTTCAGATCGCGATCCAAGTAAATCGCGTGAAGCTTTCGAAGATTTCAGACGTTTAATCGAGAAATACCCTGACAGCAAGTATGCCGCTGATGCGCAAAAACGTATGTTGCATATCAAAAGCCGCTTAGCAAAATATGAAATTGCTATTGCACGCTTCTACATGCGCCGAGAAGCGTTTGTTGCGGCTGCTAACCGTGGGCGTTATGTTTTAGAGTACTACCCTGATACAGATCATGTACAAGAAGCTCTAGAAATTATGGTGGAATGTTACGACCAACTCAAGTTAGACGAATTGAAAAATAACGTCATGAAAACACTTAAGCTGAATTACCCTGACAGCAGTTTCATTAGCTAAGAACGCGGTTCAACACCTACAAAAAAACGCGCTATGAGCGCGTTTTTTATTGTCTGTTGTTTAATAAATTAGGCCATCTTCATTTGAAAAACAACTGACTGAATGGATTTAGAAGACGGGCTAAGCCAGATGTGAAATGTAACGGCTTATCAACCATAGTAAACACTAAGCACCCTTCGTCAGCTTCTGAAAACGGCATGTGCTTTTTAGTGCTGTCCATGATGGTAAAGTCTCCACAATCGTAATCGGCTAATCCATCGCTAAATTGACCATCAATCACCAAGGTGAATTCGGTTCCCTTATGAGTATGCTCTGGCACCTTGCCTCCCTTTTCCATGTAGATAAAGTTAGCTTGGCCGTCTTGCCCTAAATCCACCGGAGCCTGCCATAACTTACCCACTAGTCGTGACCAATTACCCGTTTTGTGGGTATATCGAGCAAGCGCTCTTGGTAGGGCAAAGTGTTTTCCATCCAACTCAAGCATATTGTTGACAGGCTGAAGAACCGGAGCTTCAACGTCTGGAGTCTGCATTATTTGCAACATCATATCGTTGAAATCAGGCTGAGGATCAGCCGCGTTCAGTTTGCCTGAAAAAACCTCAAGCCCAGCCTCTTCTTGTGCCTGCATGGTTATGGCTTGGCAGCGAGGGCATAGGTCCACGTGAGCGGATATCATCAAAGCTAAATTTGTTGGGCACGTACCTTCAGCGAACGCGCGAAGATGAGCCAATTCTGGGTGAAAATTAATCATTATCTTTTAACATCTCTTTCAAACGCTGCAGAGCAAGACGGGTTCTGGATTTGACTGTGCCCAATGGGATTTCAAATTGGTCGGCGACTTCCTGCTGAGATTTTCCTTCAATATAAATCGCTTCAATCACTTCGCGTTGTTTTTTCGGCAAATCTTCAAATATGATGCCGAGCTGCTGAAGTGTAATTTGCTCATCTAAAGAAACTTCGTTTACATCAGCGGTTTGCTCACAGAGCACTGGCCACAAATCGTCTGCACAGATATCTTCCTTGCGATTACGTTGTTTGCGTAACATATCGAAGCGGATATTACGTGCAATGGTGAAAATCCAGGTAGAAGGTGCGCCTTTTTCGGCATTGAACAGGTGAGATTTCTGCCACACGTTCGACATGGTGTCTTGCACCAGTTCCATGGCTAGCGCCTCGTTACCCATTTGCTTTAAGGCGTATGAGCGAAGACGTGGCGCGAAATAATTAAATATCTCTGCGAAAGAACGTTTGCAACGAGACTGCCCTACCAACACAAGGTACGATGACATTTCATCAGCACAATCTTTTGGTACAACAGCATGTGAATGTTTTGATTCCAAAGGGATTCCGACTAGCATCACTTTCCACCGGTATTTTATAATAGTCTTTATACAGGCTGTGATGCGAAAAAGATCATTTCACTAATTGTGTCAAATAATCGACCGTTTTGACATAGTCCCTTTGCTGAATAAAATGTTGTTTCTGTTCTGCTGACACTGGCAGTAATTCTAACCAACGGTAGATGACCCACATAGGATCATCAAAAAGAGGCTCAGGATACAACTCTTGGATTTCCGGATACTTATCAAAAATATCCATCAAACGCTGCTTAACTAACGCAACATTCCCTTCTGGCTCAGGTTGCCAAATTGGTGACCAACTGCACTGCCCTAAAAGTAAGCCGTCTTTCTCAGAAGTCACTTTTTCGATATTAAAACATCGATCTCCCTCAACGGTTATACCTAATAAACCATCACTAAGCATGTCAAAGTCAATGACAGTTACATGCGTTCCCACAGAGTAAATATGCTCATTTCGGTCTTTGTCACCCTCCGCGTTTAACATGCATATTCCGAAACCAGTTTGTGTGGCGCAGGCATTTTTGACCATACGGACATAACGTGGTTCGAAAATGCGTAAATCCATACGTCCTTGAGGTAGAACATGTGCTGATAAGGGAAATAAAGGTAGAGTTATCATATTCACTGTAAAACAACGATTTTTTGTGGTTGATAGCACTAATACGTATCAATTGAAATTAAGATCGCTCTTTTAATACTGTTGCCACGAGTGATCTAAAACGCGTCTATCGCGTTAATATAGTATCTCTCACAATATTCATACGTTTGAAGAGCATAGCAGATGGAAGTAGTAACGCTTTTTGTCAATTTTTACAAATCATTAGACACCCAATCACTCAGTGAACTTAAAAACATATACAGTGACGATGTTGTGTTCGTTGACCCGGTCACTAGGCACGAGGGGTTTGCGGCTGTTCATCGCTATTTCGAGCAATTATTAGTAGATGTCAATGAATGTACTTTTGATATTTCCCAGATAAAAGAAGTAGATTCAACTGTGTTTGTGAATTGGACGATGCATTTTAGGCACCCCAAACTAAAAGCGGGTAAGCTTATCAGCGTTGAAGGCATCAGCCAGCTGATAGTGAAAGAGCATAAAATTTGCTACCAACGAGATTATTATGATTTGGGCAGCATGCTATACGAACACGTGCCGCTGATTGGCTCGGTGATTAAATTTCTCAAAAAGCGACTCGCATCATGAAACGAATGTTAATTACCGGCGCCACTTCAGGAATAGGTGAAGCCTTAGTTAAACACGCTGCCCAAAGTGGATATGACGTCATAGCCTGTGGCAGAAATGCTGACAAACTAAAAACATTTGAGAGCACTCGCTCAGTGACCAGCTTGCAATTTGATGTCACTGACAAGCAACAAACGAAGACCAAATTAGAGGCTATTAGTGCCGACATTTATGTGTTGAATGCCGGAGTGTGTGAATACGTTGAGCTAGATTCATTCGACCCAGATATGTTTAGACGTGTATTCGAAGCCAATTTTTTTGGCGTTGTCCACTGCATTGACGCCCTGCTCCCGAAGTTAACCACTGGCTCACAACTTGTATTAGTAGATAGCATGGCCAGATTCCTACCGTTCACTCAAAGTCAGGCATATGGTGCTAGTAAAGCGGCACTGCATTACTTGACCAAAACCATGGAAGTGGATTTAGCCGACAAAGGCGTTGTCGTGCAAAGTATCTCCCCCGGCTTCGTAGAAACCCCATTAACAGACAAGAATGATTTTGATATGCCGATGAAAATTTCAGTACATGAAGCAGCAAAAAGCCTGCTAAAAGGTATTGAGCGTCAATCCGCTAGTGTCTATTTCCCCACAATGTTTGGTTTATTACTGCGCTTTCTCTCTCGCTTACCAAGCCCATTGAAAGTCGCTTTAAGTAAAAAAATGAAAAATAATTAACAGGAAACGAACCAAGATGTCTAAACGAATTGCCATCATTGGCAGTGGTATTTCAGGTTTGACCTGCGGCTACTTATTAAATAAAAACCACGACATCACCATGTTTGAAGCCAACGATTATATTGGCGGTCACACCGCCACTAAAGACGTCATGGTTAATGGCCGAGAGTATGCTATCGATACTGGCTTTATAGTATATAACGATTGGACCTATCCGAATTTCATTAAGTTGATGGATTCACTCAACGTGAAAAGCCAACCCACCGAGATGAGTTTCAGTGTCAAAAACCCAGCGCAAAATCTTGAGTACAACGGCAATACTATCAACAGCTTGTTTGCCCAACGACGCAACATTTTCCGCCCGTTTTTTTGGCGTATAGTAAGCGATATTTTGCGCTTCAATAAGTTATGTAAAGCACAAGACTTGGATGGCATCTCAGCCGATCAGAGCTTGTTTGGCTTTTTGACGGAAGAGCATTTTAGCGACGCGTTTATCTATAATTACATATTGCCCATGTGTGCCGCGATTTGGTCCACTAGCGTCGAAGATATAAAAGCATTTCCATTCAAATTTTTTCTACGATTTTTCAATAATCATGGTTTATTGAACGTGACGGACCGCCCTCAGTGGCATACGTTGATCGGCGGTTCAAGAGAGTATATTGGTCCTCTGACCAGAGGCTTCACCAATAAAATATTATTGAATACACCAGTCACCTCCGTGGCCAAAACAGCGCAAGGCTATGAGCTGACCACTCCTAAGGGCAGTGAATACTTTGATGATGTTATTTTTGCTTGCCACAGCGATCAGGCGCTTCGCCTATTAGATAACACCAGTATCGCGCAGCATGCTTCGGTGAAGAGCATTTTAGGCGCCATAAAGTACATCCCCAATGAGGTAATATTGCATACTGATGAAAGTGTTCTGCCCAAACGTAAACTGGCATGGGCTAGCTGGAATTACGCCATTGCCGATGAAAAGCGCGCACATCAATCCCCCGCTGTGCTGACCTATAATATGAATATACTGCAATGCTTGCACACTGATACGACGTTTTGTGTGACGTTAAACGACCGAGTCTCAATCGCAGATGACAAAATACTAGGCGTGTACCAATACGCTCACCCCCAATTCGATAATGCAGCAATAGCCGCTCAAGCAAGACGCAAAGAAATATCAGGTGTTGACGGCCTGCATTTCTGCGGTGCCTACTGGTATAACGGCTTTCATGAAGATGGCGTGTTGAGTGCGTTAGACGTATGCCAGCACTTTGGTGAAAGTCTGTAATGCAAAGCGCGATCTACAAAGGCCGCGTGTTTCATGCCCGGCATCATCCCAAAAAGCATGCCTTTAATTACGATATTTTTCTTATGTGGTTAAAGCTCGATGAGATAGAAAAAGTTGAAAAAGAAGTGCGTTTTTTTTCAGCTTCTCGCTGGGCGCCACTACGTTTTAAACGAGAAGATTACTTAGGCGACAGCAATACGTCATTACAAAAAGGCGTACTGGATCGCATGTCTGAATTAGCCGAAAAACCGCTGCAAGGCGACGTCTATTTTCTTGGCCAAGTGCGCACGTTTGGTCTGTATTTCAGCCCAGTCAATTTTTACTACTTACGCCAACCTGACGGCACATATAGTCATATGTTAGCTGAAGTCAGCAATACCCCTTGGAATGAGCGGCATCATTATTTGGTGGATTTACACGATCAGAAAAATTCACAAAAAGCGTTTCACGTTTCCCCCTTTAACCCATTGGATATGCAATACCAATGGACGGTTATGCAACCAAATCAAAAACTTAACTTGACCTTGAAATGCGTGAAAGATATTACTCATTTAGACACGGGGTTAAATTTAACGCGGATTGAATTGAACTCAAAATCCCTCTTTCGCGTATTAGTATCAATACCCCATATGGCCATAAGAACCGTCGTTGGTATTTATTGGCAGGCACTAAAACTATTTATAAAACGTGTGCCGTTTTACGCTCACGCAACACAAGGTAAGAAGTAATATGGTTAACAGCGAACAGACACTCCAAGCGGTGGACTCTCTCTCTTGGCAAGACAAAATTAGCCGCCAAATCATGTTGAAAATATTTGCCAGCCTGCCGGAGGGCGAAATGGTAATAAAAGAAAATGGTGTGCTCGTCGATGTATTCGGTGAAAAGGGCTCTGACTTACACGCCGAGATAAACTTTATTGATTTACGCGCTTATCGTCATTTGCTTTTTGGTGGTAGCGTTGCTTCAGGGGAAACTTACACGGATGGCATGTGGACGACTCCCAATTTGACCAATGTTATTCGCATATTTGCCCGAAACCTGCCTATGCTTGACCGCTGGGAAGGTAAAATGGAATGGCTTGCCCTTCCCCTTAGAAAATTAAGCCACCTTGCAAGACGCAATTCCACCAGCCAGGCGAAGAAAAACATCGCTGACCATTACGATCTAGGCAACAAGCTTTATACACGCTTCTTAGATCAAACCATGATGTATTCTTCGGCAATATATCCTCATCAGGATGCGGACTTACATCAGGCGCAACAACATAAACTAAAAACGATTTGTGAAAAATTGCAATTGAAAGAAGGCGACCATCTTCTAGAAATTGGTACCGGTTGGGGCGGCCTAGCTGTGTATGCAGCCAAACACTACGGTTGCAAAGTGACCACGACCACTATTTCAGAGGAGCAATATCAGTTTGCCGAACAATGGGTGGTTCGCGAAAACCTACAAGAAAAAATAACGCTACTCAAAAAAGACTATCGTTTACTTGAGGGCCAATACGACAAACTGGTCTCCATTGAAATGATCGAAGCAGTAGGAAAAGAGTACTTACCCACCTTCTTTCAGCAATGCTCAAATCTTCTCAAAAAAGACGGCATTATGCTGTTACAAGCAATCACCATCAGTGACCAACGCTTAAACAGTTACGCCAAGAGTGTTGATTTTATTCAAAAGCATATTTTCCCCGGCGGTTTTTTACCTTCACAGCTTTTGATTAATCAACATTTAAAAAAACATACCGATATGATGATCCGCGATCTGCATGACATAGGCCTAGATTACGCCAGAACATTACAACATTGGCATCAAGCGTTTAATGACAATATCGAAGCCCTAGCAAAAGACGGTTACGACGAACGCTTTGGCAACATGTGGCGCTATTACTTTAGTTATTGCGAAGGCGGTTTTCTAGAACGCACCATCAGCACGGTGCAGTTAGTGCTGAGCAAACCCGCTTACAATGCACAACTTAAACGTTAAACGATGAAAAAGTTCCTCCCTTTTATAATCATATGCGCTTTGCTGCTGCCTTTAGGCTTAAGTGCGTCGCCCATTGATGCACTCAAGCCGGTAGGCAGCGCGAAGTTATCGGTCGTATTTTGGGATATATACCAATCAACGCTCTACAGCGATGACGGCACGTTTACCAGTGATGACCTGACGCACGAAAGTCAAAGTCCTCTGGCCTTAAATATTCAGTATTTACGGGATATCGAAGCAGAAGAACTGGTAGAAGCCACCGCCGATGAATGGAACAAACTAGGGTTAGGCAAAACAACCTATCAACCGTGGTTAAAACAACTTACGGCAATATGGCCTGATATTCAGGAAAACGATGAGTTGTTATTTGTCTTAAATCACACTGATGGTGGCGTCTTCTATTTTAACCAAGAAGAAATTGGGCGTATTGATGATCGCAACTTTGGTGTGAATTTTCTGCGCATCTGGCTAGATAAAAAAGCCAGTTACCCCAAACTGCGTAATAAATTAGTAGGCCAATCAAAATAGGAGTGACCATGACATTACCAAAAACATTGGCATTAACCGCTGGGGTTGCGCTGCTTGCAGGTTGCAGTGCCTCTATTGACGATTATCATGACACTAGGCCCACATTTTCACTCAAAAACTATTTTGATGGTGAAATAACGGCTTGGGGAATTGTGCAAGATTATTCCGGACAGCTAACCCGGCGATTTTGCGTTGACATCGTTGCTACGTGGCAAGGTAATGAAGGGCAACTTCACGAGTCTTTTTTCTTTAACGACGGTAGCCGCCAAACCCGTATTTGGGAAGTAAATGTCGCGCAAGACCAAACAGTGACCGGCACCGCCGGTGATGTCGTGGGTCAAGCTTCTGGCTCATCGCAAGGTAGCGCGTTCAACTGGCAGTACACCTTAACAGTACCCATTGATGGTACCGAGTATGATTTTGCCATTGACGATTGGATGTACGCTTTAGACGACAAGCGTATGATGAATCGTTCGTATATGAAAAAGTTTGGCGTGACGGTGGCAGAGTTCTCTATCTTCTTTGATAAAAGCGCACGTATTCCCTCTTGTGAGTCACAAATGTAAATTAATACAGAGAAATAGAGGAGACAAAAAAGCGGCATATATGCCGCTTTTTGGATTTGAATTTATTTACTAAGCTAGCGCCACTTTGCTAACAGCTGTTTTACTAGGAAAAACGCTAACTGCGCTTAGGTTAACACCCGCTATTCTACTACGGATATAGGTTCTGATTCTTTCGCTTTACCCTGTTTAATAGCAATTTCCACGCGGCGATTACGGCTCCTTGCTTGAGCATCGTCCTCACCTAACAATGGGGCGGTGTCTGCTTTACCAATGACCGCCATGCGTCCCTCATCAAACCCTGGGGCTTTACGTAGCTCTTCAGCTACCGCAACTGCGCGCTGAGCTGATAAATCCCAGTTAGAACGATACAGCTCGTTAGAGATAACCAAACTGTCGCTATGACCGGATATCTCAATATCCCCAGGCATATCAGCCAACAAGGTACCAATTTTACGCAGGATAGGCTTAAACTGAGGCTGTAAAAAGGCAGAGCCCGCTGAGAAAGAGCCGTTCTCTCGGATACGAATAATCAATTGTTGCCCAAGTGACTCCATTTCGATGGCACCATCAAGAATTTCCTTCTCTAGCTGCTGCGCCACCTTCTTCATCTGCTTATTAGCTTCTTCTTGGCTCGCCGCGGTTTTGGCACTGGATTGTTCACTCGCCGTTTGTTGGGCTGCCCCGCCTTTTTGTTCACCTCGTTGTTTTTGACGCCCACCAGCAGAGTCTTCGTTACCAGCCTGAAACTCCAGCATTTGCTGAGTCATTTCTATGGTTTGCTGCTGAATGGTTTCAATAGGGGTAGGATCGGGTCGACCCGGCCTGAATTCCATGGCGATAACACTGGTGCCTTTGGGAATATCTTTGACTTCAATTTTATTTTGTACGCCAAACGCAAACTTCATCGAGCCCGCAATCTGTTTAAACTTCAGTACATCCATTTCTGAAAACGACAGCAATAACACGAAGAAGCACATCAACAGTGACATCAAATCCGCGAATGTCCCCATCCACGCGGGTAATCCGGCGGGGGGGCATTTAGGGCATTCGTCTTCCATCAGTTATGCGTCTTCTGTCGCGCTACCGCGCTTACTGGCTGCAAGATAATTTTTCAAAATACCTTCAATAACACGAGGATTCTGGCCATCGGCGATGCCGATAATGCCATCGAGGATCAGGCTCTGGTTTAGTTTCTCTTCCACAGCTCTGTTGCCTAGCTTCTCAGCAATAGGTAAACACACAACGTTCGCTAACACTGCGCCGTAAAGCGTTGTTAAAAGTGCAACCGCCATTGCAGGCCCAATTGACTTAGGATCATCCATGTTTGACAACATGGCAACCAGGCCGATCAGTGTACCAATCATCCCCATAGCGGGAGCAACATCCCCCATTCCTTTAAAGATAGTAGCACCAAACTCATGGCGCTCTGTGGTCATAGATATGTCTTTGGCCATCGTGGCGCGCACAACGTCTACGTCGTGACCGTCAACAAGCATATCAACGCCTTTTTGCATAAATTCGTTTTCTATTTGTGCTTCTTCTAACGCTAAAAAACCACCTTTGCGCGCGGCATCAGCCATTTCAACGATTTTTTCAATTTGTGATTCAGGCGATTCAATTTTGAACATAAAGGCTTTACCAGCCACTTTACCCGCACCAAAGAACTGGCCAAGGGTAAATTGAGATAAGACGACGAAAAGACTACCGCAGACCACAATCAGAATGGATGGAACGTTAAAGAACATCCCTAAATCACCACCCAGCACCATGGCCATGATCACGAAGCCGATTGCGCCAATCATGCCTATAAGGGTTGCTAAATCCACATTGTACTCCCATCAAAAAAGTGTGTTACGCGAAATAAAAAATGGCCCAGCTCTAAAAACGCCTGCTTAAAAAAGCGAAAATTCGCAGGAGGTGCATTTAGGTTATTGACTTGGTTAATCATTTTATCGACAAAGTTAAAATAATCTATAGTACTTAGCTATAAACCTGCGTAAACAAATCCAAATTACCCCATTCATCGTAAGATAACTGTTCGATCTTGAAACAATCCTTAGTACGCTAGCCTGATGCGCCATGAAAAAGGTTTGACCACTATTTACCCCTCAGGTAAGGTGCGCTCAACTCGCAAAAGAGCAAGAAATAAAAGAAGCAAAACCTATGACCAGTCGCAAAAAAACCGAAAACTTAAGCTTTGAAGAATCAATGCAAGAGCTCGATAGCATAGTCAATCAAATGGAAGAAGGTGAGCTAAGTTTAGAAGATGCCCTAGGGCGCTTTGAGCGAGGCATTCAATTAGCCCGCCATAGTCAAAACAAACTTAAACAAGCCGAACAGAAAGTTCAGATCTTAATGGGTCAAGACGAGCAAGCACCGCTGGCTGACTTCGACTCCAACAATACCCAAGACTAATGACATTTGAGACTCAACAAAAGCGTGTGCATCAACACGTTGACGCTTTACTACAAGCGCAAATTAGCGCCCTTGGTGATCACGCCCCGAAGTTAAAAAATGCCATGCAGTATGCTTTGCTAATGGGCGGGAAACGCATGCGACCTTTTTTAGTCTACGCTGTCGGCGAAGCATTAGGGGTTGAACAGTCTGATCTTGACGCCCCCGCTCTCGCACTAGAATGTATACATGCTTATTCATTGGTACACGATGATTTACCAGCGATGGACGACGACGATTTACGCCGCGGGCACCCCACTTGTCACATTCAGTTTGATGAAGCCAACGCTATTTTAGCCGGCGATGCCCTGCAAACTTTGGCCTTTGAGATCATCGTTAATTACCCGTTATCAGATTTTGCCAATGTGCAACGTATCGAATTGGTGCGTATTTTAAGTCAAGCATCTGGTTACGACGGCATGTGTGGCGGTCAAGGAATCGATTTAGAGTCCACCAATAAGCTGATTTCTCAAGCACAATTGGAGTTGCTGCACAGTAAAAAAACCGGAGCGCTTATCACTGCAGCGGTAAAAATGGCGTCCCTGTTGTGCCCGTCAGTTAGTGATGAAAGCAAAGCGCTATTGCAGCAATATGCATCCACCATCGGTTTGGCGTTTCAGGTGCAGGACGATATTTTGGATGTGGTCGGTGATTCACAAACCTTAGGTAAACCCCAAGGTTCAGACCAAGAGCAGAATAAAAGTACTTACCCTGCATTGCTCGGTTTAGAAGGCGCTCAGGGCTATCTCGCTCAACTTCATCAAGAAGCGCTTCAAGCTTTGGACGCTTTACCTTACAATACACAGGTGTTGAAATCATTTACCGATTTCGTCATTCATCGTAATCATTGATTACGAACGATACATCATCAAATAATAATAGTAGAAACGTACCTCATGACCCTGGATTTAGCCCACTACCCGCTTCTGGCTTTAGCGGACACGCCCGAGCAATTGCGCGAGCTTCCTCAAGATAAACTAAAGCAAGTTGCCAAAGAATTACGTCAATATTTATTGACTAGCGTAAGCCAAAGTAGTGGTCACTTTGCCTCCGGGTTGGGCACAGTCGAGTTAACCGTCGCCCTGCATTATGTTTATAACACCCCGTTTGACCGCCTTATCTGGGATGTGGGTCATCAAGCTTACCCTCATAAAATTTTGACGGGCCGTCGCGATCGTATGCCTACTATTCGCCAGAAAAACGGGTTGCACCCATTCCCTTGGCCTAATGAAAGTGAGTACGATACCTTTGCCGTTGGCCACTCTTCTACCTCCATCAGCGCTGCGGTAGGTATGGCCGTTGCTGCAGAAAAAGAAGCGTTAGGTAGAAAGGTCGTTGCCGTTATCGGTGATGGCGCAATGACCGCAGGTATGGCATTTGAAGCGCTAAATCATGGCGGTGATATAGATAAAGACATGCTGGTTATTTTAAATGATAACGAGATGTCGATTTCGGAAAACGTAGGGGCATTAAACAGTCACCTAGCCCGATTACTCACAGGTAACTTCTTTAACTCTATTCGTGACGGCGGTAAAAAGCTACTTAGCAGCGTACCGCCGATTAAAGAGTTCGCTAGCCGAGCAGAAGAGCACATCAAAGGCATGGTAGTACCCGGCACTATCTTCGAAGAATTAGGCTTTAATTACATTGGGCCGATTGATGGTCACGATGTAAACGGTGTGGTAGACACATTGAAAAACATGCGCAACATCAAAGGGGCGCAAATTCTGCATGTGGTCACCAAAAAAGGCAAAGGCTATGAGCTAGCCGAGAAAGACCCAATTAAATTTCATGCCGTGCCTAAATTCAACCCATCTGCTGATGGTTTACCTAAGGCTGCTCCGAGCGACCCAACGTTTTCAAACATATTTGGTCGCTGGTTGTGTGACATGGCACAGCAAGATCCTAATTTAATGGCTGTGACCCCTGCAATGCGCGAAGGCTCAGGTATGGTCGAGTTTTCACAGAAATTCCCAGAACAATACTTTGACGTCGCCATTGCCGAGCAACATGCAGTGACGTTTGCTGCGGGTCTGGCAAAAGAAGGGCAAAACGCCGTTGTAGCTATTTACTCGACGTTTTTGCAGCGCGCATACGATCAGCTGATCCACGATGTGGCTTTGCAAAACTTACCCGTGATGTTTGCTATTGACCGCGCAGGTTTAGTGGGTGCTGACGGGCCAACGCACCAAGGCGCATTCGATATCCCGTTTTTACGCTGTATTCCGAACATGGTTATCATGACACCGGCAGATGAAAATGAATGTCGCCAAATGCTGTACACAGGGCACAAGCTGAACAAACCCGCTGCAGTCAGATACCCAAGAGGCTCAGGTACAGGTGTTAAACCCGATAACAGCATGCAAGCATTAGAAATTGGTAAAAGCAGAACCATACGCCAAGGCGAAAAAGTCGCTATCTTGAATTTTGGCGTGTTACTGCCTTACGCAGAAAAAGCCGCTGAAGTACTCAATGCCACTGTGATTGATATGCGCTTCGTCAAGCCCCTGGATACTGAAGCGGTGGCCAAAGTAGCCAAAGATCATGAACTGCTTATTACCCTTGAAGATGGCGCTACCACAGGTGGTGCTGGCGGCGCGGTGGCTGAATACCTACTGAGTACAGTACACACCAGCCGCTTACTGCAAATCGGTTTGCCTGATGAGTTTATAATGCAGGGCACCCAAACTGAGATGTATGCTGAAATTGGAATGGATGACGCGGGTATTATCGCTAAAGCGCAAGCTTTCTTAGCGCAATAAAAGCCCGCTGTTGCAGAGCCGCTTTACTGCTTCTGAGTAGAGCTAAGAGCGGCCATAGGATTGGCCACCCAAAACCTATCGCTGAGCCAGTAATCTATCTAGATTATTGGCAAACGCTTGTTTCTCTTTGTTACCATAAGCGCCCGGACCGCCTGTATGAACGCCGCTGCTGCGCATGGTGTCCATGAAGTCACGAATATTCAATTTGCTACCGATACTTTCTTTGGTGTAAAGCTCGCCACGTGGGTTGAGCGCATGAGCGCCCTTAGCAATGACCTCGGCGGCAAGCGGTATGTCAGCGGTGATCACCAAGTCGTTTGCTACGCATTGCTCAACAATATAATCATCAGCCACATCAAAGCCACTTTGTACCTGAATACTGGTAATGTTTTTATCAGGCGGTACAGGAATGTGTTGGTTTGCCACCAAGGTCATTTCAACCTGTGTGCGCTGCGCCGCTTTAAACAAGATTTGTTTCACAAGAACGGGACACGCGTCCGCATCAACCCAGATTTTCATGGAGTACCTTTTCGAATAAAAAACAACAAAGAATAAATAACAAAGAGAGTGAAGCGTTAGCGTGCATAACAATAACGTTCAGAAACAGCTATAGCCAGCCAAAATACAGCGTGATGTGCATCAGAATCAAGGCAAACAAGCCCGCTAAAATATCGTCAATCATAATGCCAAATCCGCCATGTACCCGCGCATCTAAATAACTGATCGGCCAAGGCTTTAAGATATCGAAAATACGAAACAGAACAAAACCGAGCAGCAATGTTTGCCAACTTAGCGGTACGGCTATCATAGTGATAAGCAAACCTGCAATTTCATCCCATACTATGGATGAATCATCATGCACCATCATGTCTTTGGCTGTTCTACCACATAACCATATGCCAATGACTGAGGCTATCAAAGTGACCAGCAAATAGCCTATTAGCGTAGTGCTATAAGCAAGCAAACACACCAATGGAACAGCCGCTATCGTACCAAACGTGCCGGGCGCTTTTGGCGCTAAACCACTGCCAAACCCCAAGGCTAGAAAGTGAATGGGGTTGGCTAGTGAAACGCGCTTACGAATATGCCTGTCCATTATGCTCGCTTAGCCTGGTTAGATTGTTCTTTCGTTAATTCAGCTGAATTGAAGTGTTCAAACCCCGTTTGGCTGTATGCATAACTTTCATCATTATGTTTCAGATCAATTTTGCCAACCGCACCATTAATTTGGCCGATGCAGGTTGCTGGCACATTGCTGCAGGCTAACACACGCTCCACGTTGTTTTTTTGCTCTTCACTCACAGTAAACAGAAGCTCGTAGTCATCACCAGAACTCAAAGCGTAATGAAATGCGGCATCCCGATCTACGGACTCGAGCATCGCTTTGGATAAAGGCAGCTTATCAAGTTGCAAGCACGCCCCACATTGGGATGCATTTAATATATGCTTAATATCGGCCAATAAACCATCAGAGATATCGATACAGGCACTAGCCACTCGACGTAAACTAGTGCCAGCAAACACTCTTGGTGTTGGATAATGCAAACGTCTTAGCAAGAACTCACTGTGCTCGGTACTTTGAACCTCAGCATGATTAAGCAGAATATCTAGCCCTAAGCCAGCATCCCCTAATGAGCCCGTCACATAAACGAAATCACCGGGTTTAGCACCAGAGCGCTTCAATGCCTGATCCGCGGCCACAAAACCTTGTGCGGTAATGGTGATAGCCAGTGGACCTTGCACCGTATCGCCGCCAATAAGCTGAACTGAGTAATACTCAGTGAGCTCTTTAAATCCTTCAGAGAACGCCTTAAGCCACTGCTCATCAACGTTAGGTAAAGACAAAGACAAACTCAACCAAGCAGGCTCAGCGCCCATGGCTGCCAAGTCACTCAAATTTACCGCAATGGCTTTTTGGGCAATGGCTTTAGGGTCAGCGTCAGGTAAGAAGTGCACACCGCTTACTAGGGTATCAGTCGTGGTGGCAAGGGCTTGACCAGCTGGAATTTGGGTAATAGCGCAATCATCGCCTATGCCTAACAACACATCCTTGCGCTGAAAACTCACATCGCGAAAATAGGTATCGATTAAAGAAAATTCTTTCACATTTTTATTTTAAAACTCTAAGATTAAAGGGAATACACGGCCTGTGTAACTCCCTAAAATATAACGATCTTTTATGACAACTCGTGTTTACGAAGGGTTTTTATGGCTTTATCAAGCACCCCATTCACAAACTTGTGGCTCTCTTCAGCACCAAACGACTTGGCAAGCTCAATGGCCTCATTAATGACCACTTTATAAGGGACATCAATACGCTCAACAAGTTCGTAAGTAGCCAGTCGTAAAATAGCTTTTTCAACAGGATCAAGCTCTTCCGGTAAACGCCCCAAATAAGGTTTGATTTTTGCGTCCAGCTCGGCTGTTTTGCGCACAACGGCGCGCAACAACTCTAGAAAGTACTCGGTATCTACGTCTTGCATATTGTTACTAGTGACAATGCTGAGTTCTATCTGGTCAAGTGGATTTTTTGACATCTGCCATGAGTAAACGGCTTGAACCGCTAACTCTCTGGCTTTACGACGGGCTGCTGGTTTCACCTACTCTGCCCCTTCGATATTGGCCATAACGTTAACCATTTCAAGAGCACCTAGTGCCGCTTCAGCACCTTTGTTTCCTGCTTTAGTACCAGAGCGCTCAATAGCCTGCTCGATACTGTCGGTGGTAATAACACCAAACGAAACTGGAATACCAAATTCGAGTGAAACTTGAGCTAAGCCCTTGTTGCATTCGCCAGCAACAAATTCGAAGTGTGGCGTACCGCCACGGATTACAGCGCCTAAAGCGATGATCCCATCAAAGGTCCCTTTTTCCGCTAGCTTTTTAGCCGCGATAGGCAACTCGTATGCACCAGGTACGCGAACCAAAGTGATATCTTGGCTGTTTACTTCACCGTGACGCTCAAGTGTATCTAATGCGCCTTCAACCAAACTCTCAACAACAAAACTGTTGAAACGTGACACAACCAACGCAAATTTTTTGCCTGTTGCGCGAATATTACCTTCAATGATATTCATGCCTAGTAAGCCTTATCTATAAAAAATGGCGCGTATTATAGCACAGCACCATATGATCCCAAACAGCTTAATGCGCTGTTTATAAAATAGTCATTGCCGCCATAGGCTTCCGGGAAGTTATAATGAAGAAATAACCTTGCCTCGAGATATAAATTAAATATGAGATGGCTGCCTAAACAAAAAAACGCCTGAAAAGCAGGCGTTTTTTTAGAGTTTGTAATTGACTATATTTCGCTAATCTACGTATTCAACCACTTCTAAGCCATATCCCGACAAGGCATGGTATTTTTTAGGTCGACTTAACAAACGCATTTTCTTAACGCCTAGGCTGGCAAGTATTTGACTGCCGACACCCACAGTGCGGGATGTGCCGCTCCATGCTGCGCCAACAGGCTTTTCGCCGTTATCTTCGGCTTCAAACTGTTTCACTTGCGTCAGTAAATCTTCGTCTTTACCCAGTAAAACCAATACACCACCTTCAGCGGCAATACGTTTTAGCGCCTGAGGCAAATTCATGCTGCGCTCGATAGCGCGCTCTGAACCCAGCAAATCACTCAAAGTATTGTGCAAATGTACACGCACCAACGTTGGTTCATCAGGGGTAATATCGCCTTTGCTCAATGCGAAATGCACTTGGTTATCAATCGAGTCTTTAAAGGTCACCAAATCGAACTCACCGTACTCAGTCGGCAATTTGCATTTTGCCACTTGCTCGATGGTGGTTTCATTTAGGTTACGATACTCAATCAAATCAGCGATAGTGCCAATTTTAAGATCATGCTTTTTAGCAAATTCTTGTAACTCAGGGCCACGGGCCATGGTGCCGTCTTCGTTAAGTATTTCAACGATAACAGAGGCAGGCTCCAAGCCAGCTAAACGCGGTAAATCAACACCGGCTTCTGTATGCCCAGCGCGGTTTAACACCCCACCTTCTTTAGCGATAAGGGGAAATATATGCCCTGGTTGCACAATATCGTTGGCCGTGGCATCCGCAGCAACTGCCGCTAAAATAGTGCGCGCACGATCCGCAGCAGAAATACCCGTGGTGACCCCTTCACGCGCTTCGATTGATACCGTGAAGTTAGTAGAGAACTGCGCACCGTTGTTGTCCACCATCAAAGGCAGATTCAAACGTTTACAACGCTCTGCTGTCATGGGCAAACAAACCAACCCCCGAGCGTGAGTCACCATAAAGTTAATGTCTTTTGGAGTCACGCACTCAGCGGCCATGATTAAATCGCCTTCGTTTTCACGATCTTCGTCATCCATCAAGATAACCATTTTGCCAAGACGAATGTCTTCGATAATTTCTGCTGTTGTGTTCATTGCCATAATATTGTGATTCTTTTTGGTTGTGTCCTAAATGAGCAGTTATCTGCAAATGTCATTGTGTGCTAAAGCACACCTTTATTTCTCAGCATGTGTCCTAGCGTAAAAAACCGTTTTCGGCTAAAAAAGCCATGCTGATGTCTGATTTTTGTTGGCCTGTTTCAGCGGCTTTGTCACCAAGCATTAAACGCTCTAGGTAACGGGCAACCACGTCCACTTCCAAATTAATTTTAGTACCCTTCTTGTAGCCACCAATAATGGTTTCTTGCAGGCTGTGGGGAATAAGGGTAATCAAAAATTTGGCACCCTCTACAGCATTCACTGTCAAGCTGACACCATCCACTGTGATGGAGCCTTTTTCCGCTAAGTAACGGGCTAAGTCTTTTGGGGCTTGCACCCAAATTTCCACGTAACGCCCAACAGGGTTGACGGAAACCACTTCCCCCACACCATCAACATGTCCGCTGACAATGTGCCCACCAAAGCGCGATGTCGGTAACATGGCCTTTTCTAAGTTTACCTTGCTACCGGCTTTATAATCGGCAAAACCGCTGCGCTTGATGGTCTCGTGCGACACGTCAGCACTAAAACCGCTCGAGTTCATGTCTACCACGGTTAAACATACACCGTTATTGGCGATACTGTCGCCAAGGGCTACATCTGACATATCCAGTTTATTTACCCGTATGCGCAAACGAATGTCATCGCCCGTTGGGGTTAAGGTTTCGATGTACCCCACATCTTCAATTATTCCGGTAAACATAATGTCTTTTCACTCATATTAAACTGTGTAATCTGCTTTTAAACTTCGCGCTGATTTCAAACGAACAGGCTAGGTTAAACGGACTACTTATATCAAATACGCCCGTTATCGTCTTTATGTAAGGATTACTTGGCGTGGGTAGTAAATTATGTGAAGCGCGCCGTCAGCTTTAAATCAGGGCCGACTTGACGTACATCCTGCCATTGTAATTCAAAAGCTTGCTGCATTTGGGTTAATTCGTCTACAGCAAATAAATCTCGGCCTTTATCCCCTAGTAATTTGGGCGCTTGGTACAAAATCAATTCATCTATTAATTTATTCTGCAATAAGGCCCCTGCAAGCTTAGCCCCTGCTTCGACCCATATTTGATTAAAGCCACGCTGGCCAAGGTGTTTCATCACATCGTGCAGGTCAAGTTGCGCACCGTTCGAATAGGCTTGATATTGCTCAACATGGTCTGGAAATTCAGCTGTATTTGGCTGGCTATTGATAATCACAATGGGTGACGATAAGGAAAATAAATGCAGGTCGGGGCGCATCTGGTTGCGCCCATCGAGCAAAACTCGAACAGGTTGGCGTAAATTCACTTCTGCTATCTCATTCTTGGCAAAACCCAATTCGCTGTAACGCACAGTCAATGAAGGGTTATCCGCCAAAACCGTGCCTGAGCCCGATAATATCGCGCAACTCTGCGCCCGGTGGCGTTGCACATCTTCACGGGCTAAGGGCCCAGTAATCCACTGGCTTTCACCATTATTTAATGCGGTTTTACCATCTAAGCTTGATGCCAGTTTAACAGTGACCCAAGGCATGCCGGTTTTCATGCGCTTAATAAAACCAAGGTTGAGCGCCATCGCTTCACGCTCAAGAAGACCACTGCCGACTGCAACGCCGGCGTCACTGAGTTTTTGTAAACCACTGCCCGCCACAAGTGGGTTAGGGTCAATCATGGCGGCAACAACACGTTTTACCCCAGCTTTTAATAATGCTTCAGAGCACGGGCCTGTGCGACCGTGATGATTGCACGGCTCTAATGTGACGTAAGCGGTAGCGCCTTTGGTGCGCTCACCCGCTTGGGCAATAGCGTGAATTTCAGCGTGAGGAGTACCGGCCTTTTGATGCCAGCCTTGGCCGACAATATTGCCTTGGGCGTCAGTGATAACACAGCCCACATTGGGATTAGGCGAAGTCGTGTATTGACCTTTTTCAGCCAAACGGATGGCCAAAGCCATCATTTTTGCGTCTAGCGCAGAGAATTGCGTCACTCTACAACCTTATTAATTTAACTCGAGGGCACAGGAAAAACGGGAATCATTCGGCATGTTAGTCACCCAAACGAGCGATTTCTTCGCCAAATTCGCGAATATCTTCAAACGAGCGGTACACAGAAGCAAAGCGCACGTAAGCGACTTTATCGAGTTCTTTAAGGGCATCCATAATTAGATTGCCCAAGTATTCACTGGTAATTTCACGCTCACCTGTGGCGCGCATAGCCGATTTAAGCCTACTGATACACTGCTCGACTTGTTCGGTGCTTACGGGGCGTTTTTCAAGGGCGCGTTGCAAACCAGCGCGCAGCTTATCCTCGTTAAACGGCTCACGAGAGCCATCACGCTTGACCACGCGAGGCATGACCAACTCAGCCATTTCAAAAGTAGTGAAACGCTCTTTACACATAGTACATTCACGACGACGGCGCACTTGATGCCCATCAGCCACTAAGCGAGAGTCAATCACCTTGGTTTCTTGGATAGAACAGAAGGGACAAAACATAACGTTCTCTTGTACCGGAAATTTGCCCGTAAATTAACAAAAAAACACGAAAGTTGATAGGCGTAAGAGAAAAGCTTAGGCAATAGAATCGTTAAACCAGAGTTAAAAGCCTGTAATCTCTTGCAACTAGGGTTGTATCTGTTGCAAGAGCCCTCTAGGAACAAAAGTACTAGCCGCAGCGATAACACTGTTATCATCAACAGATACCACACGGCTGTTAATTTTCACACCACGAGGCATGGCAATCATCGTGCCCGTGAGCACATAGTTCATATCAGTTTGGCCATTTAGTATTGCACCATCGCGTGATAGCGCTAAATCGCCCATGGCGGACACATCAATATTTTTAGTCAGCTTGAAATCCACCACTTTAACGCCGTAACTAGGCAGTTCTGTGGCTAAAGCTTCTGCAAATTGATTACCTAAGCTACTGGAATTTCTTAATGTTTCATCAAAATCCACAAAGCTTGCGACGCCAACAGTTGAGCCTTCAAGAGCTGAAAATTTAGCCAGCTTACCTGCCAATTGCTGAGCGTAGTCACCTAGCTGGACTTTGCTGTTAGCAAAAATGCCACCATAAGTTGTGCCGTTACGCCCGATCGACTTACCCGGTTTTAGTTCATCGTTTGAGGTAGCTTGAGAGCTATTAGACGAGTTTTGGTTATTGAGCGCTTTATATCGCTGAGTGCGCGCTAGTTTCTGCAGGTCGGTCATCAACTGTGTCAATTCTTCCGGTGTATCAACCAGTGGGGCAAGTGGATTGGCATAAGAAGTATTACCGCTATTAACGTTGTTAACATTAATTGAGGTATTGGTGTCGCCTGAATTGATAGTTTGTGAGCCCCCAACTGAAATACCGTTACTTTTCGTACCATTAGCCTTGTCTTGGATATATTGTGGTTGGCCAAGCATATATTGCTCAAGAGAAGGCGAACTACCGATGATCGACATCTTACTCAAGGCATCAATCAGAAAAGCAAGATCTTCTTCGTTTTTCACCAGTCGCTCTAACGCGGGTTTCTGGGCTTCCCATTCGATTTTTTGTTGTTCCAACATGGCTTTTAATTCAAGGTATTGCGGGTCGCTTTTATCAACTACGATGTCATCTTCGCTTTGAAACATAGAACAACCACAAAGCGATATTAACATCAACCCAGAGCAGCAGGCTCTTGACAGCACGCTAATCGTTTTCGCGTTATCCATAATAAATTTACTCACAATACACCTCAGAATTTTAACGATTAGCTTTAAGCACTCAGAATATTCTTAGCTTTTTTCACTTTGCTTGAATTTAAGGCTAATGCCGGGATTACCCTGACTTCGGTGTAACGCGTTAACCACACTGGCAGGGATAAACCCTTGCGCGCTAGACAACACCTTTTTAGTATTAATTGATACCATTCTAGCGTTAACAATTACGCCATCTTGATGCTTTACCATGGTGCCACCCATTACGTATTGCACAGGCATGTCTGGGTTTAGTTCTTCATAATCTCGGCTGAAGTTAAAATCGCCAGTGGGGGTCACGCGGATATAGTCAGAGCTTTTGAAGTCCAATACGTTTAACCCAAATTGATGTAGCTCATGCATAAAGCTTTCTGATAATTGATTGCCCAAGAGGTCAGTTTCATCAAAGCTGCCGTCAAGATATACAAAGCTCGTCACACCAATATCCATACTGCTTCCTGGATTATCCATATTGGCAATCAAGTCTTGCATAATGCCTTGCACATAATGGTTTACGTCACCTACTTCAACGCGTTTATAAATATCTGACATGCGCTGATTATTGAAGCGACTGACTGATCCTATCGCTTGTTCGCTTGAGTTGGTTGCTTGCATTTCTTGTACTTGCTCGTCGCTCGAAAACCAACTTGAGCATGACGTACTTAAGAAGCACATGAGTGGTATGGCGGCTAGTTTGATAAATTTCATAATTAACTCACTTTTATAATGACGAGCGATACAGCTTGTTGTGTTTCATTTGGATTTGATTAGCGTTTAGGCCAATCACACTGTTAGGAACATTATCTGATACCGCAGCGATAACCGTTCCTTCTCGTAAGTCTAATAATCTGGCATTAACTGTGGTCATTTGATTACCTTGAAGTAGCGTGCCCACAACCATGTAGCGCACATCTATATCTTTGCTGATATCGCCACTGTCACGACTTAAAAGCCGTTCGTGGTCTTTGAATAATTGCACTTGATTCGCGGCCCGAATCTCAACCACATTGAAACCGCGCTGAGTCGATACCGACAACATGCTCTCTTGAAGCTGCAAACCCAACATATTTAAGGAATGGTTGGCTTTTGATAACGCTAAACTCTCTAATTCGGTAAAACTCACGACCGCTAAATTGCCGTATTCTATGGGCGCTAAGCTGGCAAACAATTTATTGGCTATTTGTTCGGTGTGCAGCAACAGCGGCTCTTCGGCCACAACCTGCCCTTCTTCGGCATCTTCTTGCCACGAAGGTAAATGTGCACAGCCTGTAAGAAATAGCACTAATAGACTAAAAAAAATCTTCAAAACATTCGCCCCGCGTTATTCAGTGCGTTGCTACCTATCGCTACAGCGCAACGTTAACCCATAATTGAAGCGTCAAAAAACAGTGCCTCAAAGCTTAATATTGATGATTTCAGCAAATATCAGGCCATAAAAAAATCCGTCGAGGCTAACCTCAACGGATTTCTATTTAGTGCACTCGTTTTGCCGCTCTACACTAGGTGATGTTTATTAACTAACTAGCGAACGAACTAAAACCTAAGCGTATACCGGGAACTTGCCGCAAAGGGTTAATACTTCGCCTTTTACGCGCTCGATAACCGCTTCGTCTTCGATGTTGTCGATAACGTCGCAAATCCATGTAGCCACTTGCTTCGCTTGTTCTTCTTTAAAGCCACGGCGAGTAATAGCGGGTGAGCCGATACGTAAACCACTGGTCACAAACGGTGAGCGTGGGTCGTTTGGTACCGAATTTTTGTTCACTGTGATGTTCGCGCGACCCAGGGCTGCGTCAGCATCTTTACCTGTGATGTCTTTGCTGATCAAATCAAGCAAGAACAGGTGATTGTCGGTGCCGCCAGATACGATGTCGTAGCCGCGCTCTAGCATCACGCTGACCATGGCCTTGGCGTTAAGCAATACTTGCTGTTGGTATTCTTTAAAATCTGGCTGTAATGCTTCTTTGAACGCAACGGCTTTCGCTGCAATCACGTGACACAAAGGGCCACCTTGATTACCAGGGAATACCGAGCTGTTTAGTTTTTTGTAAATGGTTTCATCGCCACAGGCCGATAAAATCAAGCCGCCACGTGGGCCAGCTAAGGTTTTATGCGTAGTGGTGGTCACAACGTGCGCATGAGGTAATGGGTTAGGATACAAACCAGCTGCCACTAAACCAGCAACGTGAGCCATATCCACTAATAAGTAAGCACCTACTTTGTCCGCGATTTCGCGGAATCGCTGCCAATCAACAATGCCTGAGTACGCTGAGAAACCACCGATGATCATTTTAGGTTTATGCTCAACCGCGAGCGCTTCTACCGCGTCGTAATCGATTTTGCCAGTTTGCTCATCGATACCGTACTGTACTGCATTATACGTCTTGCCCGAGAAGCTAACATGTGCGCCGTGGGTTAAGTGACCGCCGTGTGCCAAGCTCATACCTAGTACGGTATCGCCAGCATCAAGTAACGCCATAAATACTGCTGAGTTAGCTTGTGAGCCAGAGTGAGGCTGCACGTTCGCGTAGTCAGAGCCGAATAATTGGTTAGCACGCTCAATGGCTAAATCTTCTGCAATATCAACGTATTCACAACCGCCGTAGTAACGCTTGTGCGGATAACCTTCAGCGTATTTGTTAGTCAGTTGCGAGCCTTGGGCTTCAAGTACGCGCGGGCTACAGTAGTTTTCAGAGGCGATCAGTTCAATGTGATCTTCTTGGCGCTGGGTTTCTTGCGCGATAGCTTGACTCAACTCAGGATCAAAATCGGCAATATTCATGTCACGTGATAACATCAGTTCTCCTCGGGGCCGTTACACTTGCGCGATAAAAGTCGCTTAACTGCATGCGCTTTGGCCTATCAAGAATACATATTCTCAACAGACACTTAACGCCGTAGCTGCATTTTTCATCAAACGCTATGTTGGCTGGCAATTTAAGTGCTAAAAATTAAGGGCTAAAGATTAAGTGCTAACTTAAAAGAGCGCACATTCTAGTCATTTTGCACTTTTTGTACATAGCTTTTATGCAATGTTCTATAACCTAAAAGTGTAAAGAAGGATCACCACGGCTTAAGTGGTGAACCAGTCGTGCTACCTACGCTCTGCGTCAGGGGTGAATTTCAGGCCAATTTGGCGGCGTATTTCATCCATGGTTTGCATAACCGCTAAGCTATCGCCGTGGGGCATAAAATCGCTGCACAGTTGATTTTTCTCAATCATGTTCATGGCTTCTTCGATTTGATACTCAAAACCATTTACCCGATGCGCAAACTCAATCACCTCGTCTTGCACACCTTCTTGCTGCAAAGTCGCTTTATTGCCGTTCCAAAACATATACGGCAATACAATGCGCCCTTTACTACCCATCAACGTCATTGAATTACTCGCCTGTGCGGCAATCGTGCAAGTAAACTGAGCGAAACGCCCTGACGGGTAACGCATATTTACGATCGTATTTTCATCTACCTGAAAATTACTAAAATGGCTCATAGCGTTGATTTCGCTGGGATGTTCTTGCATCAAGCATTGGCTCAAGGTAATGCTGTAAACGCCTAAATCGAGTAAGGCGCCACCCCCCAGAGCTGGGTTATGTAACCTGTGCCCTTCTCTATCACCAAAAGCAAAACCAATGTCAGAGCAAATATATTGCAACTCACCAATGCGCCCCTCATCAAGCCATAATTTTACTTGCTCGAAGCATGGCATAAAGCGGCTCCACAGCCCTTCTTGTAGTAATAATTGCTTTTCTTGTGTTAACGCTATTAATGCTTCGGTTTGCGCCGCATTAATAGTCAGCGGCTTTTCCATCAATACGTGTTTGCCTGCCTCTAAGCACATTTTCGCTTGCTCGAAGTGCAGGCTTTGCGGCGTGGCGATATACACCACGTCTACCTTTGGATCAGCCAGCATCTGCTGATAGCTGCCGTAAGCTTTCGGAGGGGTGCCGTCAGCTTTATAAAAAGCGCCGTCAGCCTTATGAGAAGCGCCATCAGCTTCAGCTTTATGAGAAGCTTCGTCAGCGCTGTATTTGTCAGCAAAGGCCTGAGCTTTGTTAATATCGCGACTCGCCACAGCGTACAAAACGCCTTTTTGCGACGGCTTTAGCGCATCTGCGAACATATCTGCAATCGAGCCTGGGCCCATAATGGCCCAATTAAATGATGTCATATTACTCCCTTAAACTTGCTATTTTATAAGATGGCGAGGCCGCTAGCGCTGGTAGCTACTAACGCTAGCGGGCTGCGCAGATTTGCATAATAGATTTATGGGTTCGACAAGCGATACATCAACACCGCGGTTTTTTCGATGTTCTGTTTAAAGGTAGTCATATCTGCCACTTCGTCTTTAGTGTGGCCCCCTTCGCCCATTAGGCCTAACCCATCGATGGCCATTTTCACGTGCCCTGCGGTAAACGAGATATCTGCCGCCCCGGCATTTCGTGGGTTCACCGCCGTCACTGGGCCATAGCCTAAGTCAACACTGACTTGGCTGTACTGTGCCAACAGTGATTTATTACCTTTGGTTTCTTTCATGGGCGGGTAGCCCTCATCAAACATGAAGGTTGCATCTGTTTGTGCTAGGTGTTGCTCCACCACCTGACTCATAATTGCTTTAGCTTGTTCTAACTGCTCTTGGGATGCAGCCCTTAGGCCGCCCTTTACTGAAGCATCTTTGGCGACAACGTTTGTTTTGCCAAAGGCCACCACTTCATCACCGCCTTTATTAGTTGATACCCGCGTACCACCTGCAATCACACCAGGGTTAAAGCTGAGCAAAGGAAAATCGGCCAGTTGTAAACGGAATTCCTGTAAAATACGCGCTATTTCAAATATCGCCCCATCACCCACTTTGTCTGTGAATATTTGTGACGAATGGGCAGCATTGCCAGATGTGGTCACCTGCCACGTAGATGCTCCGCGCCTAGCGGTAACCGCGGTACGAATATCACCATCGGCATCTTCAAAACCAAGGGCCACGTCGGCCCAAATGGCGGCATCGATTAAAGCTTTTTTAGATTTACTCAACGGGCGACCGCTAGACTCTTCATCACCGGTGAGCACCACTTTAATATTTAAGCGGTCAAGCATGCCTTTGGCCTTTAGCGCTTTAATCGCAGCAAGCATGATCACATTGCCGCCTTTCATATCTGAGATGCCGGGCCCAGCAATATGTTGCTCGTCTATTTCTTTGGCTTTCTGAAAGTCATCGTCTTTAGCGAATACCGTATCTAAGTGGCCGATTAGTAAAAGCTTTTGCCCTGTGGGATGAGTCGGGGATTCATAGGTAGCAACAAGATGCCCTGCCCGATTAAATTCACTGCCATCGACCCACTGGGTGTCAAAACCTAGTGCGTCATACTCTTTACGCATGATATCACCGACTTCTTTCACTCCAGCAAAGTTCATGGTGCCACTATTAATGTTGACCGTTTTTAACAGTAACGCTTTGGCACTCGGTAACTCTTGGCTTGTTTGCTCTACCAAGGCATTTTCAACCAGGCGGCTGGCCAATGCCGGCTGACAAAATAACCCAGCGCACATAAGTAAAACAGATGATTTATTTAACATAGCACTCTCTTTTTTATCTCTAAGACGATGCAAATACTACGCGAGTGATGCAAGGGATGCACACCGAAATTTGTCAATGAATGTGTGTTCGTTCAGCTTGCTAAAATCAACCAGCAAAAGGTTAAAATATATCTAAATATCAATTAGATAAAAAACTACTCCTGTTTAGCTATACCCATAAAGTCAACAATTGCAAAAATAGTCTCAGCTAGCGCTTTCATCGCTCATGAGCAGTGTTTACAATAGGCAAAATTTTATGGAGTTGTTTTCATCATGGCGCAATACGTATATAGCATGAATCGTGTGGGCAAAATCGTGCCCCCGAACAAGTTTATTCTTAAAGATATTTCACTGAGTTTCTTCCACGGCGCCAAAATCGGCGTACTGGGTTTGAACGGCTCAGGTAAATCTACCCTGCTTCGGATCATGGCTGGAATCGATAAAGACATCGAAGGGGAAGCCATTCCTCAAGCCGGCTTAAAAATTGGTTACTTACCCCAAGAGCCACAATTAGACGAAAGCAAAGACGTGCGCGGCAATATCGAAGAAGCCGTCGCCGATGTAGCTCATGCCCTTAAGCGCATCGAAGAAGTGTACGCTGCTTATGCAGAGGAAGACGCAGACTTTGACGCACTCGCCAAAGAGCAAGGTGAGCTTGAAGCCATTATTCAAAGCAAAGACGGTCACAACCTTGAAAACGCCCTTGAGCGTGCCGCCGATGCGTTGCGTTTACCCCCCTGGGATGCAGATGTGAGCAAGTTATCTGGTGGTGAGCGCCGCCGTGTGGCTTTGTGCCGCTTGTTGCTCGAAAAACCAGACATGCTGTTGCTGGATGAGCCTACCAACCACTTAGATGCCGAATCGGTAGCCTGGTTAGAGCGCTTCTTACACGATTATGAAGGTACAGTGGTCGCTATTACTCACGATCGTTATTTCTTAGATAATGTCGCCGGTTGGATTTTAGAGCTTGACCGTGGCCAAGGTATTCCTTGGGAAGGCAACTATTCTTCTTGGTTAGAGCAAAAAGACGCTCGTTTACAACAAGAAGAGAAAACCGAAAGTGCTCGTCAAAAGTCGATCAAAACTGAATTGGAATGGGTACGTTCAAACGCCAAAGGTCGTCAGTCTAAAAGTAAGGCGCGTATGGCCCGCTTTGAAGAGCTCAATACCGGTGATTACCAAAAGCGTAACGAAACCAATGAATTGTTTATTCCACCAGGTGATCGTTTAGGCGAGCAAGTCATTGAAGTAAATCATTTACGCAAAAGCTACGGTGACCGTTTGCTTATTGATGATTTAACCTTTGCCATGCCCAAAGGTGCCATTGTCGGTATTGTCGGGCCAAACGGTGCGGGTAAATCAACTCTGTTTCGTATGCTAAGCGGCGAAGAAAAAGCTGATTCAGGTGAAGTTATTGTCGGTAAAACAGTAAAATTGGCCAGTGTTGATCAGTTCCGTGATCATATGGATGGCAACAACACGGTTTATAAAGAAATTTCTGATGATTCGGACATTATTCGTATTGGTAATTTTGAGTTAAATAGTCGCGCCTATTGCAGCCGTTTTAACTTTAAAGGTAACGACCAACAGAAGTTTGTAAAAGACTTATCAGGTGGTGAGCGTAACCGTGTGCATTTGGCCAAGTTACTTAAGGCCGGCGGCAACGTGCTGTTACTGGATGAGCCAACCAATGACTTAGACGTTGAAACGTTGCGCGCTCTTGAAAACGCGCTGCTTGAGTTTCCTGGTTGTGCCATGGTTATCTCGCACGATCGCTGGTTCTTGGATCGCATCGCCACGCACATCATGGATTATCGTGATGAAGGCAAGATTAACTTCTTCGCAGGTAACTACACTGAGTACGCCACTTGGCTTAAAGAAACCCAAGGTAAAGATGTGGTTGAGCCTCATCGTTTGAAATACAAAAAAATCAGCAAATAGCAGATTTTAACAGTGTTTTAAACGCACCTTTGTTATAACCGAATGTCACGCCGCTTATGGGAAACCTAGGCGGCGTTTTTATTTCTCAACAATGCTTGAATTAGTCGTAAAACAGTGCAAAATCGGCCAAATATTAAGACTGGGATCCCCCCTATCTTCAAACGGATTTTGCTGATGTTCTTTAGCACTCGATTACGCTTTTCTACTCTCAACGATAGTGGCTGGTTAAGCGCATTTACTGCATTTGCTTTGGCTGTGACTTTTGCCTCCCTTTTGGCCAGCGCAATTGCTCCGGGTGAAGCGTTGTGGTTATTTTTGCCTGCCGTATTACTGGCTGCCTACCGGAAAAACACGACGCTGGCTTATCTTTGTCTAATAGGCGCGATCTGCGTTGTGGGTTATGTGTTTCGCCATCATATTCCCTATGCGCTGTTATCTGCTTTTTCACTGCAAGTTGCCTGGTTCTTGCTACTCAGCGTCACTCTGATAAACCTGCTTGGTAAATTACCCCTCCATCAGCAGCAAGCCTCGGTGTTTGATGATAACAGCAAAGTATTGACCACAGACAGCAACGGTAAAGTCGTTACAGATGTATTAGAGCGTTTCGCGGTCTTTATGGGCGTAATGACACCAGATGGCATTTTGCGCGAAGCGAACAAAACCGCCCTTGTTTCAGCGTCATTACAAGAAGATGAAGTTATTGGTTTACCGTTCGAGCAAACCTTCTGGTGGTCACACGATAGCCAAGTCCAGCAATCGATTCGTAAAGCGATCAACAAGGCGAAGCACGGTGTGTCCTCTCGCTTTGATACCACAGCGAGGCTGGCTGACGATGTACTCATCGATCTAGATTTCATGTTGCACCCTATTTTTGACGAGCACGGTAGTGTGGTGCAGCTTATTCCTTCAGGCATTGATATCACAACCAGGAAGCGTGCTGAGCGCAACTCAGCGATGTTAACTCAAGTGAGTGCTGATTTACTCAGCGCAGGTAGCTTAAATAGGATCAAAGCGATCATAACCGAAAACTTAGTACAACATCTTGATTTGAGTGCCTGCATTTTTTGCGAAACTCAACCTGTTTCAGACAGACTGGGGATCACGCACGTATGGCAGCACGCGTCGCTACCAGAAATGCCTAAAGCTAAAATGGAACTGCCCTTTGAAATTGTCATGTGCGAGAAAGAAAACCTCACCTTGATCGTGAATGATGTCTCCACGGATCCTAGATATACGGAAGGTCAGTTTCAGGAAAGAGGCATCGGCGCTTTTATTTGTGTGCCTATCAGCCTAGATAAAAAGAACCATTTCGTGTTGAGTGTTTATCGTGACGGTCCACATGAGTGGCGTGATGACGAAATAGAATTGGTGATCGAGTTTGCTCGGCGTTTTTGGGTGCGTACTGAGCACCTAAGAATTTTAGATACCCTACGGGCAAGTAAAACCACGTTAGACATCACCCTTGAGGCAGCTCAAGTAGGTGACTGGGAGGTGGATTTAGTCACAGGCTTAACGCGGCGCTCTTTGCACCACGACAAATGCTTCGGTTATGAAACTCAAATACCTGATGAGCAATGGGGGATTGAAGGCTTTTACGCGCATATTCACCCCCAAGACAGAGATGAAGTAAAATATAAATTCGAAAAGTCGTTGAGAGACGGTAGCGACTTTCGCGCTGAGTTTCGCGTTATCTGGCCAGACAAAAGTATTCACTGGTTAGCGTCATATGGCAGTTTATATGGCGAAACCGATGGTAAATCCACGCGCATGTTGGGTATTGTCGCAAACATAAGTGAGCGCAAAAGAACCGAAGCCTTGCAGATTGCGCAAACCAATGCATTGGAGCTTATGGCCCAAGAGGCACCACTTAATAATGTGCTTGAAACTCTTATATTATCTTTAGAGGAGCACTCTAAAAATGGCATGATTGGCAGCATCATGTTGGTTGATGAACACGCCCAATGCTTGCATTTTGCTGCTGGACCCAGTCTTCCAAAAGCCTATGTACAACACATTGATGGCTTGGAAATAAATCAGGAAAGTGGCGCGTGTGGTGCTTCAGCGGCCACAATGCAAGCTGTGTTTGTTGCAGATATTGCGTCTGATCCACTCTGGATTGAGTACCGAGATTTAGCTCTGGCCCATAATTTACGGGCGTGTTGGTCATTGCCGATTATTTCCGGTAAAGATGTGCTGGGCGTATTCGCCATGTATTACAGCGCGCCTCAAGCGCCTGCAAAAATGGACTACGACAGCCTTGATATCATCATGCGGACCGCTGAGCTAGTCATCAAGCGTAGGCAAAATGAACAATCTGTCAGATCGAGTGAAGAGCGCTTTCGCGCGGTCGTCGACAATGTGCCCCAACTAGCTTGGATGGCCAATGCTCAGGGTGAAATAGAATGGTTTAACCAGCGCTGGTTATCTTATACCGGCACCACCATGGAGCAAAACTTGAACGGCGGTTGGAAGGCGCACCATCATCCTGATCACCAAGAAGCTGTATTCAGCAAATTTGCCGACTGTTTAGCCAAGGGTATCGACTGGGAAGACACCTTTCCCCTTCGTGGCGCAAACGGTAAATATCGCTGGTTTCTATCCCGAATGAATGCGATCTATGCCCAAGATGGCCAGCTGATCCGATTTTTTGGTACTAATACCGATGTCACCGAACAGCGTAAAATGGCTGAAAAGCTTACCAAATTAACAGACAAGCTATCAGTGGCTGACAAGCGCAAAGATGAATTTCTTGCCACCCTCGCCCATGAGCTCAGAAACCCCTTAGCGCCCCTGCGAAATTCGATGGAGTTGATACGCAATGTCAAAACCAACCCCGCGATGATGCAGACCGCCGTGACAACCATGGATCGTCAAGTTGCACAAATGGTGCGCCTAATTGATGATTTACTGGATATCAGCCGTATATCAAAAGACAAACTGTCTTTAAAACGCCAACGTATTGAACTCAAAGACATCGTTGAACAAGCGGTTGAAGCCGTTAGCCCCTACGCCAACCGTTTGGGCCACACTGTGCAGGTTAACATGCCAAATGAATCCATTTCTTTATTTGCTGACCCTGCACGTTTAGCGCAGATACTTGGTAACTTGCTCAACAATGCGTGTAAATATACGCCTAAAAACGGGCTTATTTGGGTAACGGTCAATATAGGTGACGAGCAACAAGTCAGCATTAGCGTGAAAGACAGCGGCTTGGGTATTGCTGAGCATATGCGCTCGCAAGTATTCGAATTGTTTACCCAAGTAAGCAATCAGCTCGAACAAGCAGAGGGCGGTTTAGGCATTGGCCTGTCATTGGTCAAACGTTTAGTCGAAATGCACGGCGGTCATGTCGAGTGTAAAAGCGAAGGCTTAGGCCATGGTGCAGAGTTTATTGTCACGTTACCTTGCACGCCCGCTAAACCAAGCAGCAAAACCAAAAACGTTGGGGTGAGTCGCCCAGCGCAAATCGAGCCGTTGAATGTGCTGATAGTAGATGACAACCAAGACAGTGCAGACAGCATGCAGATGTTGCTCGATATACATCAGCACACCACACACGTGGTTTATGATGGTGAGCAAGCCGTTATCGCTGCTGCGCAACACAAACCGGATGTCATTCTACTCGACATAGGCTTGCCTATTCTTGATGGTTACCAAGTGTGCAGCGCCATTCGTAAAGAAACATGGGGCAAAAACATAACGATCATTGCCCTAACGGGCTGGGGCCAGGATGAAGATCGACGTAAATCTAAAGAGGCTGGTTTTGACCATCATATGGTTAAGCCAATTTCACTAAACGCATTGTTGAATCTTTTGGCTCAAGTAAGCCCTTCTAACGGATCGTAACAGAGGCGTTGGAAGGGCTTGTTCAAAAGCTGATAGTTGCCAGGCCATTGAGTTAACGCGTTTAAAAGAATTAAACTGATAGCCCAGATGTTCAGCTAAGCATCACTAGCAAACTTGGGGGTAAGGCCTGAAAATCAAAGGCCATGCCGATACTAAGGGCAGTAATGGTTAAAATCGAAAAGCCAAATACTTGCCTTGCCCACACCACCAGCTCGATGTTTTTGCGATAGCCACGTAATGCCATAAACAGCCACCACAAGCTAGTCACACAAGCCACCGCCATAAACGTCAGACCGGTGTAACCGCTTAGCGGCAGTAGCGCGCTGACAATCGCAAACACAGCGATGTATAACACAATATGTAATTTAGTTTTCGCGATCCCCTTCGCTACCGGCAATACCGGTATATTAGCTTTGGCGTAATCGTCAAAACGAAAGATAGCGATGGCATAAGAATGCGGCATCTGCCACAAACTGAACATCAATAGCAAGATAGCGGCGCCTGCATCAAATTGGCCACTTGCGGCGCAGTAACCGACCACAGGTGGCACCGCGCCTGACAAGCTACCCACTAAAGTGCCATACACTGATTTACGTTTCATATATAAGCTATACACGCCCACATACACCGCGTAACCCAGCACAGCAAAGCCCACTGCAATGCTATTGGTGTAGCGAATAAGCAAACCAAAACCGAGCACCGCCAAGGCCACACCAAATTGTAGCGCGTGAGCAATGGACACATCTCCCGTGACTGTAGCGCGATTGCGTGTGCGCTGCATTTTGGCGTCAATGTCTGTATCAATACAGTTATTGAGCACACAACCCGAGGCCACCACAAGCGACAAACCTAACACCGTCATGAGCATCAATAAACTGTCAACCTCCCCTCGCGAGGCGAGCAAAAAACCACCAGCAACAGAGATTAAATTGCCCATGATGATGCCGGGCTTAGTGATGTTGATATAACGTTTTATTTTCATGGTGGCCTCCTTCTTACATCATCATCGCGTTAGCGCTATAGATGATCCAAATGGACAACCCAACCACCATCACAATAATCAGTGCAGTAAACAGAAACGCAAATGTGTCCATTCGCCCTTTGACCGAAAAATTAAGGTGCAAAAAGTATTTCAAGTGCACCACAATTTGCACCAGCGCAAAGGAAACCACACTGTAAAACAGGACAGATTTACCAAAATGCCCACTCATTACCATCCAAAACGGAATGCCAGTGAGAATAACGGATAACACAAAGCCAACTAAATAGGACTTCACGCTGCCGTGGGAAGTCGTTTCAGCAGAATGACTCATCACATTGCTCCTAATAAATATACAACGGTGAATACACAGACCCAGACGATGTCCAAGAAATGCCAAAATAAGCTTAGGCAACCAAGGCGCGTAACGGTTTGCGCACCTAAACCGCGCTTAAGTACTTCGAGCACCATGACCAGCATCCAGATTAACCCCGCGGTAACGTGCAAACCGTGCATGCCCACCAAAGCAAAAAATGAGCTTAGAAATGCACTGCCGTCTGGGCCATTGCCCTCAACAATCAAGTGATGAAATTCATACACTTCCATGGCGATAAACACACAGCCAAGGGCCATAGTGACCAACAACCACAGCAAGGTGCCAGCTTTTTGCTGTTTATGGGCACACAAAAGTGCGAAACCATACGTAATACTACTGACCAACAGCGCAGCCGTTTCGACTAGCACGAAGTTAAGGTCAAATATATCTTTGCCTGACACCCCACCGTCCGTGTTCATATATAAAACGGCATAGGTGGCAAAAACCGAAGCGAACAAAATACAATCGGTCATTAAATATAACCAAAAGACGAACAGTGTATTCCCACCTGTATCCTGGTGTTCGTCATGATGACCGCCACCGTGATCATCCGCATGTAAGCCGTGATCATTGGCGAATTTCAATGTTTCTGGTACGGCGCTCATAACGCTTCCTCCTTCACAGTGGCCACACTGGCTAAGTGAGCTCTCTCAATCTCAGCCACTTCTTGTGGCTCAACGTAATAATCCACGTCTTTGGCGTAACAGCGTGCAATTAACGCTACAACCATACCCAGTGTACCCACAATGGCTAGCCACCAAATATGCCAAATCAAGGCGAAACCAACGATGCCAGCGGCACCTGCGATCTGCATACCGGCAGCGGTGTTACGCGGCATGTGAATTGGCATATATTCGTCAGGAGCTTGGTACTCAATGCCTTTTTCTTTCATATCAGTGAACGCATCAATGTCATGCACTTTAGGCAGAACAGCAAAATTGTAGAACTGAGGCGGTGATGCAGTTGACCATTCGAGTGTATGACCATTCCACGGATCGCCATCTACGTCTGGGTTTTGTTCACGATCGCGAATACTCACGTAAAGTTGCACAAATTGCAGAATGATACCCACGAAGATGATCAATGCGCCTACAGCTGCAATATATAACCAAATGTTCCAATCTGGGTTATTGGTGTGGTTTAAGCGACGAGTCATACCTAGGAAGCCAAGTACATACAAAGGCATAAAAGCGACATAGAAACCTATTTGCCAGCACCAGAAAGAGTATTTACCTAAGCGCTCGTTCAAATGGAAGCCTGTGGCTTTAGGGAACCAAAACGCAAAGCCCGCCATGTAACCAAATACTGCACCACCTATGATTGTGTTGTGAAAGTGAGCCACTAAAAATAAGCTGTTATGCAATACATAATCAGCACCAGGCACAGCAAGCAATACCCCTGTCATACCACCGATACTGAAAGTAACCATGAAGCCTAAAGTCCACAGAACCGGCACCGTAATGCGCAAGCGCCCGCGGTACATTGTGAATAACCAGTTAAACAGCTTCACCCCTGTGGGTATAGCAATGATCATGGTCATCACCCCAAAGAAGGCGTTTACGTCGGCACTTGAGCCCATGGTGAAGAAGTGATGCAACCAAACCACAAAACCTAAAATCGATATAGCACCACTCGCCCACACCATTGAGGTGTAGCCAAACAAGCGCTTACCAGTAAAGGTTGAAATAACCTCTGAGAAAATACCAAACGCAGGCAGCACTAATATATACACTTCAGGGTGACCCCAAGCCCAAAATAGGTTGATGTACATCATGGCGTTGCCGCCACCGTCATTGGTAAAAAAATGGAAATCTAAGTAACGGTCAAGCGTCAGTAAACCAAGCACTGCAGTTAAAATCGGGAATGACGCTACAATTAAGATATTGGCCCAGGTACAAGCCCAGGTAAAAATCGGCATTTGCATTAACTTCATACCCGGAGCACGCATTTTAAACACAGTGGCTAAAAAGTTAACGCCGGTGAGTAATGTGCCGATGCCTGATATCTGCAAGGCCCAGATATAGTAATCGACCCCAACCCCAGGGCTAAAGGACATCTCCGACAATGGCGGGTAGGCTAGCCATCCGGTTTTTGCGAACTCGCCTAAACCTAGCGAGATATTAATCAACACTGCTCCTGCTGCTGCCAACCAAAAGCTCAAATTGTTCATGAAGGGGAATGCCACATCACGTGCGCCAATTTGTAAAGGCAGCACTATGTTCATCAAACCAATCATAAATGGCATGGCCATAAAGATGATCATGATAATGCCGTGGGCGGTAAATATCTGGTCATAGTGCTCAGGAGGTAAATAGCCCTGTGCCCCATTAGTTGCCAGAGCAAGCTGCGTGCGCATCATTATCGCGTCAGAGAAGCCGCGAATAAGCATGATCAACGCAAGAATAATGTACATTATGCCTAACCGTTTATGATCAACTGAGGTCAGCCAGTTGTGCCATAGTACGCCCCATTTTTGATACTTAGTAATTAGGCCGACTACAGCCAGCCCAATGACACCAATCACCGCCAACGTCACCATAATTATGGGTTCGTGGTACGGAATGGCGTCCAGGGATAAATTTCCTAATAGCGACATAATTAATCCTCCGCCTGCATGTGCATTTGAGCCGAATGCTCTTGATGATCTTCGTACATATCATGGGAATTCATGTTGCCCATAAACTGCATCACAATATGCTGGAACAGTTGGCTGTCCACCGAGCCGTAATAATTAACGGGGTTATTTTCACTTGGTTTTGCTAATTGGGCATAACTCTGGTCACCCAGTTTTGCTGGGCTGTGTTTAACTGCACTGACCCATTGTTCAAATTCTTGTTCGCTGTTTTTAGCGATGGCTTTGAATTTCATTCCGGTAAACCCGGCACCACTGTAATTGGCTGAAATGCCGTCAAACTCACCCGCTTCATTGGCGATCAAGTTAAGACGTGTCGTCATACCTGCCATAGAATAAATCTGGCTACCAAGCTGGGGGATAAAAAACGAGTTCATGGTGGTATCAGACGTGATCTTAAACTCCACCGGCACGTCTTTGGGGAACACCACTTCGTTGACCGTGGCAATCCCTTGTTCTGGATAAATAAACAACCATTTCCAGTTCAGAGACACCACTTGTATGGTGATAGGTTTGTGTTCGTGACCCAAAGGCTTGTATGGGTCCAGTTCTTGAGTGGAGTACCAAGTCAATGTGCCCAATATAGCAATAATCACAATGGGAATTAACCACACAACCACTTCGATTTTGGTTGAGTGCGCCCACTTCGGGTCATAAATCTCATGCTCGCGACCTTCACGGTAACGCCAAGCGAAATATAAGGTCATGCCAATAACAGGAATAACCACCAGCAGCATGAGTACCGTTGCTACAACGATCAAATACTTTTCATCGATGCCCACCTGACCTTTAGGATCAAGCACACCACCTTCACAGCCCGACAGCAACAATATGCTTGCAGTCAACACTGAATAACCTAACTTACGGATCAACAAAGGATTTCTCCTACCCACAGTTTTCAAAGTACTGCCATAAGTGAATCAGGCAACATTAAACACCGGACAAACCGGATTTATAGTGTGAGCGGGCTCAAGGTCAATAATTGGTCAGATAGCTTAGGGCTAGCTGAACATATGCATGTGACTTAGTGCTATCGCTAGCACATAAACAACAGTGACTTATTTAATGACTTGAACCGCTATGAAAATATGGGGGGAGCACGAGATCCATGTGCGCTGGGCACAAGGCTGATAACAGCGGGAACAATAAATAACGGCTTAGGTTTAGCCGCCAAATGGCGAAGGACATAATCAGGTACAAGATTCAAAAGCCATAAAGCATGTTTGGCGAAATAACCGCTTAGTGCTAATAACCAAAGAAGAAATGCACTGCTAAGCACATCGAAAGAAGAAAAGTCGAGGGCGAAGCCGACCAATTCAGCACCTTCGTAGATGCCGCCAAGAAATACACTGAAGCTGCTTAAAAAAGCCAACACTCCAGACACCAAGCACACTTTCGCAAAAAGCGACGTGCTCGATATATTCACCAACACCTTACTGCGCTGAATGAAATCATCTGTTTGGTGAGTTATTTGCTTCAATCTAAAATCCGGCGTTTATCACACGTTAAATACTGCATCTTGAGCAAAATCAATTTTGGCTCAGTTTTTGTTGCGCGGATACTAGCAAAAGCGATTGGAGGCTACAAAGCGATGTCAGCCCTAAATTGTAAATATTCATTATGAAAATCATAAGTTTACAAATAAAATACATTTCACAAACAATTGCACAACATTGTACAAAGCCCCTAAGTCGCTTTAATGCCCTACCTAACTTTGCAAAGCTGGGTGAGTAAATCAATCTCTGCTACGACCTAAATCCCATACAAATAGCACAGCCAATATGCGAATCTTGATTTACAAAATGTGTATTATAAGGATACTATCTGGACATTCGCTGTATAAAACCAACAGATTTACCCTATTAGAGACGACATCATGCCTCATTCAAACACTGCTACTTTTACCATCTCGCGCCTTGTTCTTTCACCTCGCGCGCTCTCAAGTATCAACATTTTCGGTATTCGTTCATTACTCATATTTAGCAGTGCCCTATTCACTTCTATTACTGCTCAAGCGATTGACGAAGAATTTATCAGTTACGATCAAAACGAGATTGCCGTCATCAATGTCACCTTAATTGATGGTACGGGCGTCGCCCCTAAACCACGTCAGACTGTACTAATGAAATCTGGGCGCATCGACGCAATTGGCTCCTCTGCAGACATACACCCTAGCGCATCAGCCCAGATCATTGATGGTGCAGGTAAAACCTTAATACCTGGCTTGGTAATGATGCACGAACACATGTTCTACCCCACGGGTAACGCCCACTACACTGAAATGCTATACAGTTTTCCTCGCTTATATTTAGCGGGCGGGGCAACCACAGTGCGCACCGCTGGCACCACTGCCCCCTATGGCGACTTAAACTTACGCGATGCCATCAACACCGGAAAAACAATGGGCCCAGATATTGACGTGACAGCTCCTTATTTGAATGGCCCCGGGCTGCCTATTCTTAAGATTAAATCGCTGCGTGATGCACAAGACGCCAAAAACATGATGCAGTACTGGGATCGAGAAGGCGTCACGTCCTACAAAGCCTATATGCATATCCACCAAGACGAACTAGCCCAAGTCGTCGCGTCAGCCCATCAGCGCAACCGCAAAGTTACTGGGCATTTATGCTCTATTACCTATCAGGAAGCGGCCGAGTTGGGCATCGATAACCTAGAGCATGGTTTTTTCGCAGCCACCGACTTTGTTAAAAACAAAAAGAAGAACGAGTGCCCATCAAGTGAACTTCATCAATCGCTGCTGAATTTAGACGTAGGCAGCCTAGAAGTTAATGCTCTTATAAAGGTGTTAGTGGATAAAAATGTGGCGCTCACATCCACTTTGACCATATTTGAAACCTTTACCCAAGGCCGCCCTAAAGCCTATCCGCTCGCTCTAGAGGCACTTATTCCCCAAGTACGAGAACAATATGAAAGCCAATGGCAAAAAATCGCTGAGCAAGAAAACCCAACCTGGCCTATTGTCTTTAAAAAAATGATGCAATTAGAGAAGAAGTTTGTTGAGGCTGGTGGCATTTTGATGGCGGGCACCGACCCTACCGGCTATGGCGGTGTCATTGCAGGCTTTTCAAATCAAAGGCAAATCGAATTATTGGCCGAAGCGGGGTTTAGCATTGAGCACGCGATTAAAATAGCCACATTAAACGGCGCAACTTTTTTAGAGCGAGACAATAAAGTAGGCTCTATCGAGGTAGGCAAACAAGCTGATTTAGTCTTGATAGACGGCGAATTGACGAACGATACTAAGGCCATCCGTAACATGGCAGTGGTGTTTAAAGATGGCGTTGGCTACAACGTCAGCAAGATTGTACAGAAAACCAAATCTGTCGTCGGGCTACATTAGTCTGCCTGCGCATAGAGCTTAAACTCTTTAAAAAGGAACATAACATGATAAAAACACATCGACCTACAGCAATCACGCTAGCCCTTTGTGCTGCCATCAATGCATTTGCGTTCTCGGCAAATGTAAACGCAAGCGACATCCCTACAAAACAACTTCAAGACGTTGAAAAAAACGTCGTGGCTTGGCGCCGAGACATCCATCAACATCCAGAGCTGGGTAATCGTGAAACACGCACCGCAGATATTGCAGCTTCACACCTTGAAAACCTAGGCATGCAAGTAGAGCGAAATATCGGCTATACCGGTGTCGTTGGCATATTAAAGGGCGATTTACCCGGCCCCACTGTGATGTTACGCGCTGATATGGACGCCCTGCCCGTCACCGAAAAAGTCGATTTACCCTTTGCTTCAACCCAAACCACAAATTACCGCGGGGTTGATGTGGGGATTATGCACGCTTGCGGTCATGATACTCATGTCGCCATGTTAATGGGCGCGGCCGAGGTATTAGCTGGCATGAAAAAGCAATTGCAAGGTACGGTTATGTTTGTCTTTCAGCCCGCTGAAGAAGGCGCACCACAAGGCGAAGAAGGCGGTGCAGAATTGATGCTAAAAGAGGGAATATTTGAGCAACACAAACCCGATGTGGCCTTCGGTCTGCATATCACGTCCGGTTTGAATACAGGCAAAATCGGCTATCGCAGTGGCCCTCTGATGGCCAGTTCAGACAGTTTCGAGATTGCTATTCACGGCACACAAACTCACGGCTCAACACCTTGGAATGGGGTAGACCCTATTTCAGCTGCCGCTCAAGTGGTGACAGGAGTAAACCATATTATTAGTCGTCAAATCGACATCACTAAAGAGCCAGCGATAGTCTCGTTTGGTAAAATTGCTGGCGGTGTGCGTAACAACATCATCCCTGAGAAAGTAGAAATGGTCGGCACCATTCGTAATTTCGATATGGACAATCGCCAACAAATTTTTGATAAAATCAAACACACAGCCACGCATATAGCGGCCGCTTCTGGCGCCACAGCAGAGGTTGAAATTAACGAAGGTTATCCCGTTACCATTAACAACCCAGCCTTAACCGAACAAATGTTGCCAAGCCTAAAAAAGGTGGCAGGTGAAGAAAAGGTCGTCGTCATGCCGAAAATTACCGGGGCAGAAGACTTCTCTTTTTATGCGCTTGAAGTCCCCAGCGTGTTTGTGTTTTTAGGTGGCACACCAGTAGGGCAAGACGCCACGAAAGCACCGAGTAATCACTCCCCTTATTTCTTCGCTGATGAAAAAGCGTTGCCCATCGGCACCGCGACATTGACCCAACTGGCGCTGGATTACATGGCAGCTAATGCGCCTTAATTAAGTCCTTTTAGGCTTATCGCGCGGATTCTTGTATTGCTGTTTCATGTCAAAAACGGCATGATTCGGGCGCAATTTTCAGTTGCAAGCCTGTGATGTATATGTGATTTAAGGTAAAAAGTTTACGATGCCAACCCCAAGTGTTATCCCAGCCAAACAAATACGCAGTCAAGACACTCAGCGGAAACTTATGGCTGCTGTACACCACTGCCTGCAAAGTAAGTTTTTTGAGCACATCAGTATCAAAGAATTATGCGATCACGCTGGCGTTTCGGTTGGTACCTTCTATCGGCGCTTTAAAAACAAAGAAGCCCTGCTACCGCTGTTATACCAAGATTTCGGTAGCGAGCTTACCCATTGGATTGAACAATTAGAACAGATGCCGTTTAAAACGTTAGCTGATGCAGTGCAAGAGATAACTCACAAGACCCATGAATTTTTTGTAGCCAATCGTAGCTTGTTTCGCACCATTCACCTTAATTCACGTTTGCACACTGACATAGTGGCTGGTGAAGCCCTCATAGACAGACGGCTTCTGTATAGCCGTATTAGTCATATTTTACTTAGCTTCAGTGACGAGATTAATGCCATAGATAAATCAGCTGCAGCAAATATGGTGATTTTCACCATGATCACTGCCCTGCTTGATAAAGTACTGTACCCCGACATTACCCCATCGGTTGCATGCGAGTTAGATTCTGTGGCCTTATGCGATGAACTAACAAAAATGTTGCTCTTGTATTTGGGTCACTCAAACGTGTAGTAGCCGGCGGCTTAATGCAGCAGCAGAAAGCAAAATAGTTAGTACCTCAAAACCATAATGATAATGTGAGAAAAACGAGCATGAAATTAGCGAAAACAATGGCTATATTAGGCCCAGGTATCGTTTGGGCCGCCACTAGTATTGGGGTATCACACATAGTGCAGTCAACCCGAGCAGGAGCCGATTTCGGCTTTGCCTTATTAGGCTTTATTTTACTGGCTCACGTGGTGAAGTATCCCTTTTTTCTATTTGGCCCTAAGTACGCTGGGTTAACTGGCAAAAGCCTACTCGATGGCTATCGCTCAGTGGGCAAATGGGCGTTTTACCTGTTTCTCAGTTTGACCTTTATCACCATGTTTTTTGTTCAATCAGGGGTAACCATAGTTACAGCCGCATTGGCCATGAATCTATTTGGTGATGTACTCACCCTTTCCCAATGGGCGGCCTTAATACTGGGAGTAGTATGCGCCGTGCTCTTGATAGGTCATTACAAGCTCCTCAACACGCTATTAAAGTGGATGATGCTGGTACTGGTCATTTGCAGCATTATCGCTTGGTTTGCTGCAATCGGGCGCTTGGGGTTCAGCCCAGCCGAAGGGGTGCCGACTATCGAAGTTGGCTCTATGGCAAGCATCGCTTTTATCGTGGCACTGATAGGCTGGATGCCCACCGCAGTTGAAGTATCGGTCTGGCATTCGTTATGGATATTGTCTCGTGGGGCCAAACCTGGCGTTCAAAACGCGAAAAATGCCACCTTGGACTTCAACATTGGTTACGCGGCGAGTTTGTTGTTAGCCATCATCTTTTTATGGTTGGGCGCCTTGCTCATGTTTGGACAAGGCGAAGGTTTTGCCAACTCAGCAGCAGCGTTTGCTGGGCAGCTTGTCGGGATTTACAGCAATGCGTTGGGGGACTGGAGCTGGTTATTAATGGCGGTGGTGACCTTTGTGGCGCTATTTTCTTCGACATTTGCAGTGGCCGATGGTTTTCCACAAGTTTGGAAGCGAGCTTATCAGCTCACCCACGCTCATAATGCCCCTCTCCCCCTTGATAGCGCCAGTGATACGCCACACGCGAAAAAGGGAAATGTCGTTTATATCGCCGCACTATGCGTACTCGCCTTGGGCAGTTGGTGGATAATTTCTGACTTTAGCGCTGACATAAAAGCCCTATTGGACTTTGTGACGACAGTTTCCTTTGTCAGTGCGCCTACCTACGCTTGGTTAAATTATAAGGTCATGATGGGGGCAGATGTTGACGCCCAATATAAGCCCCAGGGCCTATTTCGTATTTACACTTTATGCTGTTTAAGCGTGCTAACACTCTTCAGTGTGTACTATATTTTTTGGAAGTTTGTAGCTTAGGAAGCTAGGCGTTAGCAACTACCTTTATTGACGTTACGTAGCCCAATCATGAACTGTAAAAAAACCTAAAATAACAGCGTTGCACGTGCCTTATCACGCCGATGTGATACACATATTCACCCAGAGGAAAGTAAAATGAAAGTAACCGGCCGTTGCTATTGTGGAGAACTTGTATTCGACGCTGTAATCGATCCTGAAAAAACCATGATTTGTCATTGCACAGACTGTCAGGTGTTATCAGCCACCGCATTTCGGACCGTGGTTGTCAGTGAAGTAGACGGGTTAACATTTTCTAGCGGTAAGCCCAAAGAGTACGTGAAGATAGCGCAAAGCGGTAACCCGCGAGCCCAAGGGTTTTGTGAGCACTGTGGCACTGGGATTTATGCATCAGCTGTGGGCGATGGGCCCAAGGTATACAACTTGCGCATAGGCGCTATTGACCAACGTAATGAATTGATACCTAAGCGTCAAATTTGGTCAAACTCTGCGCAAAAATGGTTAGCTGATATAGCTAGGCTACCTAGCTTTGAAAAAGGCCCCGTCTAACGCTTTTAAGTACTGGCTTAGCCATTGACAAACTGGGCGGTTGGCTCTTCTAAGCAAACCGAAAATACCGCCCTCGCCCCGCCCCAGCAACAGCCACGGTTTGCTCGAAAGAAAATGACTGTGGTCGCTGTTTGTCCCCGAGTTTATTGCGCTAGAAACGAACTGCATGAAACGAGCCTAAAAGCTCGCACTACCGGCCGCAACCCTGCGATTATCGTGTATCGACGCCTTACACGTAACACCCAAAACCGCGTATTTCAGCTTGTAATTCTTACAGTCTGAACGTAATAGTTACTGTTTGGCAATCACTTTGCTTTGCTACACCTTCGCTTCTAACGGCTCCAAATACAGCAACCGTCGCTACTTAGGGCATAAAAATGAGCTGGCGTGCTCTTTGCGTAATCCCACTGCAACAGCTAATTTTAGAATAGCCAAGATGATTGTTGTATAAGGCTACTTGTGCGTGTCATGTGTGCACAACCACAGCCAGCACTTTCTATCTTGCCTATCACATCTACGAATAGGGAGAACATCATGTTAGCAGGCTTACGAGACATTCAACGATTCACTATTGCAGCCACAGACGGTGACATTGGCATCATCAAAGATTTCTTGTTTGACGATCGTGCATGGACAATTCGATACATGTACGTCGATACCCATAAATGGTTACCACTAGGGGAAAAGGTTCTGATTTCCCCTATCTCGTTGCGAGAAATAGACACAGATGACGAAAAAATTCACGTTGCCTTGAGCAAGCAACAAGTCAAAGAAAGCCCATCGATTGATGAAGAGAAAACCGTTTCCCGAGAATATGAAGAGATATTGTTTTCTTACCTAGGATACGGCTATTACTGGACTGGCCCTGGTGCATGGGGCGAATATGCTCACCCAACGGCCTTGGTAAATCAACAAGCTCTAGAGCAAGCAAATAGTAACCTAGAAGAGCACGACAAGAGTAAAGCGAATCACTTACGCTCAATTGACGAATTGCAAGGATACGACGTCATCGCAGGTGGTGAAACGGTGGGTCATATTCATGACCTAATTTTAGACACCGACAATTGGGAAGTACCGATGTTGATTATCGATACTCATAATTGGCTACCCGGTGGCAAGAAGTTACTACTGGCTCCGAAGCACATTGATGATATCAATTGGCTTGAGCAACGCGTTCATTGCACTTTATCAGCTAAGGACGTCGAGCTTTGCCCAGAGTGCGATCACGACCTATTAAATGACGCCGATTACAAACTCAAAGTGAAAAGCGCGTTGCAAAGCTTGCCCAGCGCGTAATTCACCAACTAACAGCCGCGCGCGCAAACCTGTGCGCTGCGGTTGACTCTCGAAGATATAAATCTATCGCAAAATATCCCACTGACGGAGATTATCATGCAACAAGCTTCCCCTTATCTAAAAACCCTGACCGTTGAGGGTGAACAATTCTCATATTATGCCCTTGATGCCCTTGCAGATACCCACGACATTGAGCGACTGCCTTTCGCCGCTAAAATATTGTTAGAAAACCTCTTGCGCCACAGCGCTGAAAACTTTGTGCAAGAAGAAGATATTAACAAACTCGCCTCTTGGGATATTAATGATCAGTCAACGACTGAGATTGCTTTCGTTCCCTCTCGAGTGGTGCTACAAGATTTTACCGGCGTACCTGCGGTAGTAGACTTAGCCGCCATGCGCGATGCTATGGTTGATTTGGGAGGCGATCCGCAAAAAATTAATCCGTTAAAACCCGTGGAATTGGTTATCGACCACTCCGTTATGGTGGACTACTTTGCCCAAGACGATGCCTTAGAAAAAAATACCGCTATGGAAGTACAGCGTAATAAAGAGCGCTATCAGTTCTTACGCTGGGGTCAACAGGCGTTTGACAACTTTAAAGTGGTTCCACCTGGCAAAGGCATTGTACATCAGGTGAACTTAGAATATCTGGCACGTGTCACCTTTATTGAAGAGCAAAACGACCAGCCATTACTCTATCCAGATACCCTAGTAGGCACAGATTCACACACGACCATGATCAATGGCTTAGGCATTTTGGGCTGGGGTGTAGGCGGCATTGAAGCTGAAGCCGCCATGTTAGGTCAGCCAGTCACCATGCTAATACCAGAGGTAGTCGGCATGGAAATTACCGGCAGTTTGCCACCAGGGACCACAGCGACGGATCTAGTATTGACCATTACTCAAAAGTTACGTGAGTTTGGGGTCGTCGGTAAATTTGTCGAGTTTTTCGGCGAAGGGGTAAAGCACCTCACTATAGCCGACAGAGCTACTATAGCGAACATGGCACCAGAGTATGGTGCTACGTGTGGTATTTTCCCATTAGACGAACAAACCGAAACCTACCTGCGTTTAACTGGCCGCGAAGAGCGCAATATCAATGTGATCAAAGCCTATGCCCAAGCACAAGGCATGTGGGGTAGCGAAGCTCAGCAAAGCGCAATCTATCATGCGAATCTGCACATTGACCTTGGTGATGTAGTGACCTCGATTGCAGGCCCTAAGCGCCCCCAGGACAGGATCCCGTTAAGCGAAGCTGCAGACAAGTTCGGTACGTGGTTATCTGAGCAAGAAAAACTGATTATTACCACCGAAGATCCTGAGAAAGGTCGTTTCGAATCAGAAGGTGGCCATCAGGCAGAGAAAAGTGAGGACTCATCAGAAGTTGAATACAACGGTCAGCGTTTCAGCCTCAATGACGGCGCGGTCGTGATAGCGGCTATCACTAGTTGTACCAACACTTCCAACCCTTCTGTGCTAATCGCAGCAGGTCTGCTGGCTAAGAAAGCCAGTGAAATGGGTTTGTCAGTGAAACCGTGGGTGAAAACCAGCTTCGCGCCTGGTTCACAAGTAGTGACCGAATATCTTAATAAGGCTAACCTAACCCATGAACTCGAAAATTTAGGCTTTCATCTGGTTGGCTATGGCTGTACTACCTGTATTGGCAATTCAGGGCCACTGCCCGAACCTATCAGCGCTGCGATTCGTAAAGAAAAGCTAAATGTGACTTCCGTGCTATCAGGTAATCGTAACTTTGAAGGTCGTATTCACTCCGACGTAAAAGCTAATTACCTTGCCTCTCCCCCATTAGTTATCGCCTATGCACTTGCCGGAAATATGCACATTGATTTGCTTAAGGAGCCACTTGGCACCAGCAAAGACGGTAAGCCCGTTTATTTGCGTGATATCTGGCCAAGTAATGAAGAGATTCAAACGCTTGTGACTGACGTGGTCAATAGCAATATGTTCTCTGAACGTTATAGCCATATTTTTGAGGGTGACGATACATGGAACAATTTAGACGTGGTCGATAGCGAGCAATATAACTGGCCCGAATCGACCTATGTTAAAAAACCCACCTTTTTTGATGGCATTAAGCAACAACCCGAAGCGATCAATGCCATTAAAGATGCCCGTTGCTTGTTGAAACTGGGCGACACGGTCACGACGGATCATATTTCTCCAGCCGGTAGCATTGCACCTGATGGCCCTGCTGCGCAATACCTTCAAGCTCACGGTGTTGAAGAGCACGACTTCAACTCTTTCGGCTCACGCCGAGGAAATCACGAAGTTATGATGCGTGGAACATTTGCTAATGTCAGATTGAAGAATCAACTGGCCCCTGGTACAGAAGGCGGCTGGACACGCTTTCAGCCTTCAGCTGAACAGATGTCTGTATTTGATGCAGCAATGAAGTATCAAGAGCAAGGAACGCCAACGGTGGTTATTGCGGGCAAAGAGTATGGCACAGGGAGTTCTCGCGACTGGGCCGCAAAAGGCCCTCTGTTGCTCGGTGTTAAAGCGGTTATTGCCGAGAGCTACGAGCGAATTCATCGCTCCAATTTGATAGGTATGGGTATTTTACCCCTGCAGTTCAAATCAGGCGATAGTGCAGCCAGTTTGAAGTTAGATGGCACAGAGCAATACTCGATAGACGCCATTGTTGGAGATCAGAAAGAAGTAGTGGTATCGGTGAAAGGTGAACAAGCAGAATTTACCTTTGACGCGCAGATCCGCATTGATACTCCTAATGAGTTTAGTTACTTCAGTGACGGAGGCATTCTTCAATATGTGCTGCGAAGCTTAAATAAAGGCGCTTAAAACAAGGGCGCATGTGGAGCACAGCGCTTGTCCAAATCGTTGAGTGCTGCACGACATAATCAAAGCCGACCGTTTGCACTGGTCGGCTTTTTTGTGGGCTTTTAATGAACAGGTGTTACTTGGGTCTCACTGTTTAAGCGCTGCTTTACCGCTTATCTGCTTTTCGGGTTGTTATAAATAGGTAAATTTTATCTCTTAGTTGGGTAGTAATTACGCACTTTGAATTGAGCATATTAACACTAAACTTAAGGCATTGATTTTTAAGTAGTTTTATTTTAACGAAGTTGGCACAAGAATCGCTTAGTAATATGTAAGCAAAGTGTAAAATCACTTAACCATGAGGACAATTATTATGAAAACCCAGATAGCAAATTCTTTAAAAGCGTTTTTAAACTCTGTTGTATTAGTTGGTATTCTAGTCGTTGGACTAACCTCGTGTGCCACGATTGACGGCGCAGGAGAAGACATTGAGAGTGCTGGTGAAGCAGTTCAAGACGCCGCTAACGACTAAGCATTCGATTCTGGTTCTACCCGACCACGCTAGGTTGTTGCTGTTCAGCAAGCATTTATTGCTCTGCCTAAGCAAGTCGCAAAAGTTAATCTGTAGCACTTATTTGTCTGCTAATGCAGACACCGATTTGCTGTTTTTGAGTAGGAGATAGAAGAATGATTTACTCTAAAGATTCAACAAACCGTTTCGCGGATCATTTACGCCGCATACAGCAATCAATTCAGCCTTTGAGCCCGAGCAAGCCTTCCGCGCACATGAGTAGTAACAGTTGGTTAAGCAAATTAAAACCAAACCGTTAAGCTGCTGTGCGTCGCATTGTTTGATAGTAGCATTGCTCGACACTCATATTGCTGAATATACTGACCGAAGTGCGTGGGTCATGCTTCTTCGCTTAATCGTTCATCAGCACGCTCATCAATTGATTCGCTGGTCAGTTAGTAAGCTGACTGATGCTCTTATTAGCTGATGCTCTTATTAGCTGATGCTCTTGTTAGCTGACGCACTTGATAATTTGCGCTTTCATTAAATGACACTTTTTGGCTACGGTACTCTGGCCAGCAATCATTGCAACGTTATGTATGGCAAGTTAATTGTGGCGCTTTGATAGCACCGAATTGTCAGCATTGAGCTGTAAACTATAGCCTCGAGTTAAAAACTTAAGCCCAAAGCACCGCGTTAACGATTGGCAGTATTAAGACGCATACTTAGCGGGAGGCTGTATAAGCGTTAAGACTCTTTACTGATACGGCCATGCGCACCAAGGTATGTCTCCAGTGCGTCCACTTGCAAAGGTCTGCTATAAAAATAGCCTTGGATAACGTCACAACCCATCGATTTTAAGATCTGCACTTGATAGTCATGTTCTACACACTCTGCAACCGTACTCAAGCCTAGGCTTTTACCCAATGTGATTATGGTGCGCACTATACCTTCATCCCGAAAATGATGGTCTTCAGCGCTTTCTTCTTGAACACAATCTGGCGCGACCAAATCATTAATGAAAATGCCGTCTATCTTTAACGTATTGATGGGTAAGTCGCGCAAATAACTCATACACGAATAGCCAGTCCCAAAATCGTCAATGGCTATTTTTACCCCCAAATCGTGAAGGGCACTCAATACATCAACCGCTAATTCAGTTGACGCGATGAAGGTGTTTTCAGTGATTTCTATTTCCAAAAACTGTGCCGCTAAACTCGATTGATGCAATGCGCCTTTGATCAAATCAAGGCATTGAGGACTCATCAAGAACGATGCAGGCAAGTTTACAGCAACGGGTACAATATCAAAGCCCGCACGCTGCCAATCTGCATTCTGCTGGCACGCCTGCTTTAACACCCACACACTGATAGATTCCATTAACCCTATGTCTTCTGCTATGGGTAGGAAAGTGGATGGGTTAATATATTCTTGACCATTATTCCATCTTATTAAGGCTTCTAAACCAACCAGTTGTTCGTCAATTACATTCACTTTAGGTTGATACACCAAAGTAAACTGCTGTTGAGCGGAGGCTTGGCGCAGCTGGGTCTCTAGCTCTAATCGCCACACTGAGTCATTCAGCATGTCTTGGTCAAAAAAGCGGAACCGCCCCGGACCTAGTTCTTTTGCCTTATACATACTGGTGTCAGCATGTTTGAGTAAACTAGAGGCATCGTCACCATCATCAGGAAAACACGCAATGCCAATACTGGTAGAGATGTGTAATTGATGTCCAGAGACGATAAGCGGAAGACTCAAAGATGCGATAATCTCTTTTGCCAAACTATCCACCGCACTGAGATCCTTCGGATTTTGAATTAAAACAACGAATTCATCTCCCCCCCAACGTCCTACCACATCATTGTCGGTTAGTTTATGTTGAATTTTCTTGGCCACTTCAATTAACAGCTTGTCACCCATGAAGTGCCCTAAGCTATCGTTTATGACCTTAAATCGGTCTAGATCGAGAAACATCAAAGCTAAATTGGTTTTACGCTCACGGGCTATTTCAATCGCCTGAGTAATTTTTTCCGTCAGGGAATGTCTATTTGGGAGTTGTGTTAGCGCGTCAAAATTAGCGCGCTCGTACAATTGCTCAGTGCGCAACTCCACCAGCCCCTCCAAGTGTTCGTGGTGTTCGCTCAACTTTGATTGGTGCTCTTCAATGGTATCTAACATAGAGTTAATACCATTGACCAAGCGCCCGATATCGTCTTGTCGACGATTGAAAATACGTTGATCGTAACGCCCCTCCTTCGCGACGTAATCAACTAAGTGAATGAGGCGTTTAACCGGTAATTGTAAGCGCTTTTGCATGCGCCAATTCAGTAGATAGGCTAACAGCGAACCCAACACAAATACCCACAGTACCATGCGCCCGTATCGTCGTTGCTGAGCTTGTAGCGAATCAGTATCTGCTGATAAAACAATATAGCCAAGTACGTCCTCACCTAGAGTAACTTCTTGAGTCAGATAGAGATTATCGTTTGTAAAAAAGTGTCCAGGTTTTATGTCATCTAACATAACATCCCAACTTGCATCGTCCCGAGTATAGGTCGCAAAGCGCTTTTTTTCGGCGTCGAGCAATTGGGCAAATCGCATGGCTGGGATCTTAGCTAACGACGCCAGAATCATCTGACCTGCTTGCTCATCATGAAAAAGTAATGCTGATCGGCTTGCCGCAGACAGCAAAGAAGCGTTGCTGTCCATGGTTTTAACCAGGTTATCTCGGTAATCATCGACAAACGCGGAATAAATAAGAAAGGCGGCTATGGCCAATATCAGCAAATTTGTACCAATGATGGCCATTAACTGCTTTTGAAAAAACGATGCGCGCCGAAGCTTAGAAAAAAGCATTATCGAGCAATCCTAGCGAGTTTAAGCAGTTCAGAGCTTACTATCACGTCTACTCTGGCTAGCTGTGCTAAATCAAACTCAAAACGCACCCTTTGCTCTTGGGTATAAAACCTTATCGCGCTGTTCGCTTGTTTCACATTCGTTGACTCCAGCACAACTACCGCCCGCCTAATTTGAACTAATGGTTGCTCAACAGAAGATTGAAAGTATGCCATGTGGCATAGCGGCTCTTCCTGCACATGACCTATGGCGATATGCATCTTGTTGTTTCCCTGATTATGACGTGCTACAAGAGCCTGCATAAACTCAAAGAAAGGCTGATCACTTTGAATACACAATTGGAAGTCATTATTCGCGCCACTGTCTGTGGGCCAGCTCATATATTTAGTGAAATTCAGTAAATAGGCAGCCTTAAGCTTGCGCTCCTTACTTAACTCCTCTTGGGCTAAGGCCCACTGTGAAACCACGATATATGACAACAAAATGGCGCACTGAAAAAGCCATTTTCTGAATTTTCTTTGAGCCTTGTTCGCTTTATATACTTTGATCAAGTCAGACACTGTATCTCTACATCAAACGGGATAAGGTTAAACCAGATTGGAAATTTTCTTTTGGTTGCGGACCATTCAAATTCTGATAAAGAGGCTTTGAAAATGTCAAACTCAGCGCATAAGACTCACTGAACTTCCATCTAGCACCGATCTCAGCACTGACTTTTTTACCACCATACAACCTTGGATTGGTGATACTCGCGGGATAGGAAAAGGAACCATCCAGAATAATTTCATTGTCTTGCCCATGAATTGCACTGCGATACTGATAGGACAATCCAACAAAGGGTTTCAGATTGACAGATGTGTTAAAGCGATAGGTACTTGCAAGGCTGTAACTATTACCTAGACGATAATCTCTATCATTTTCACCCGTGCGTATCATGGCTGACATGCTCAAACTAAAATCGTGCTCGCCCATGCTTTGGTAACTAAATTCTAGAGGGAAGTCATACGTGCCTGAACCAAGTTGCATCGTATAAGGTAGCTGCTGGTCACCTGTATCCCGTGGAGTGTCACCTTTTTCATCAATGGAGCCTGTAGGCAAGCTGACCCCTGCAGTAAACCACCACACATCATCCGTTGTCGCAATCAGTCGACGACTCACAGATACCACGGCATCACCCATGCCATCACTATCAATGGTAAAATGGTCATAGCCAGGCACCACGCTGATATGGTCAGTGCTCTGGGTGATATATGGCAAAGAAACGTGTACTCGCCAATTTGGGGTAATGCGATATCCCATGGAAAATACATGCACTTGTTGGTCGATTATCGTAGGAAGGATAGGGAAGTTACTGTCCGTTCTTTGAGTGCCTGCACCTTGCCACAATACCTCAGAATCTGCGCGCTTAGCGTCACCATCAAGATAGCCTCGAAACTCAGCAAACTTAAAATTATATGCGAACGTCCAAGGGCTGCTCGCTTCACTGTTTTCGCTATCGTCCACGATGTTCATGTCAAACAGCTCATTTAAACTCAATTCGGCAAATTCAGAAGGGGTACTTTGTGCGTATGAGAGCTGGGTAAACCCACTCGCTGCGATGAAAAAAGACAACGAAAAAGAAGAAAATTTAATCATGTTATTAGGCCATAAATTGAAAAAGATAAGTACGCCAATACGTATTGATACTTACTATCTACTGTATCCATACTAATGTATCTATACTACTGTATTGGCTACAATTATTCAGATAGGCGCATATAGCTTCCAGCATTAAGCCCTACAATCGACGATAATATTTTTACCGTTATTCGTCCAGTTAATTAAAGCACCTCAAGTGCTTCACTTAAACGAGATACCCCGATCACTTCGATCCCATTAATCTTTTGTTTTGGCACATTGGCTTTTGGCACAATGGCTCGTTTGAATCCATGTTTTGCTGCTTCACTGATCCGTTCTGAGCCATTAGGTACGGGGCGAATTTCACCTGCAAGTCCCACTTCGCCAAATGCAATTAATTGTGAATCAAGGGTCTTGTTTCTAAAACTCGAAACAATGGATAGCAACAGCGCTAAATCAGCACTGGTTTCTGCTACTTTTACGCCCCCCACTACATTGGCGAAAACGTCTTGGTCGTTCATCTGCACATCACCGTGTCGATTCAATACCGCTAAAAGCATTGCCATGCGGTTTTGCTCAAGACCAACAGCGACGCGTCGAGGGTTTGCGGTCTGTGAATAATCCACCAGTGCTTGTATTTCCACCAGCAATGGGCGAGTGCCTTCCCATACCACCATAACAATACTGCCAGGTGATTGTTCTTCTCCTCGACTTAAAAAGATTGCAGAAGGATTACTCACTTCCTTTAATCCTCTTTCGGTCATGCCAAACACGCCCAGTTCGTTTACGGCACCAAAGCGGTTTTTCTGACTACGCAAAGTGCGATAACGGCTGTCACTCTCCCCTTCTAACATCATGGAGCAATCAATGCAGTGCTCTAGCACTTTGGGTCCAGCCAAACTGCCATCTTTAGTAACATGCCCCACTAACAGCATGGCAACATGATGCTGCTTTGCAAAGCGAGTTAAATAAGCGGCGCTTTCTCTTACTTGCGAAACGCTACCGGGTGCAGATTGCACATCGGCCACATGCATCACCTGAATGGAGTCAATCACCATAATTTGGGGGTTAAGGGTTAATGCTAATTCGCAGATAGTTTCAACACTGGTTTCAGCCAGCATATTGAGCTTATCGCTGGGTAGATTTAAGCGCTGGGCACGCATAGCAACTTGCTGCAGCGATTCCTCCCCCGTGACATATAGCGCGGTGCGCTGCGCTGCCAATTGGCACATAACTTGTAGCAACAAGGTACTTTTACCTGCTCCAGGAGAGCCGCCAATCAAAATGGCACTACCCGGCACTATGCCCCCGCCTAGTACCCTATCAAGCTCACTAAAGCTTGAGGTAAAGCGCGGTAATTCAGCAACATCGATGCTGTTAAGGGTTTCAATTTTGGCCCCAGTTTGACCGGCGTAGCCGCGCAAATTGCGCTCAGGCTGGCTGCGAGCAGGGCTCACCACAAATTCTGTGATGGTATTCCAAGCATTGCAGTCATTACATTGTCCTTGCCAGCGCGGAAATTCTGCGCCACAGTCACTACAGACATAGGCGGTTTTACGTTTGGCCATATTGCTCCACAAACAGTGATTACAGTGATAAAAACGACAAGGGTTACATTCAGTGTGAATACGTTTCTCTGGTTTGAAAAAACTACTTTTCTAGTTTTGAAAACCAAGAACCTTGAAGAAAGCCGCTTATAATAAGATAAGCTTAAGTATATTGCATTATGAAAACCGCACAGCGTGCCGATAAGTCTTTATGGCGTTCGTCTTTAACAATTAAAAATAAAGTACGTATTCATTATGAATCAAGATCTCGAACAATATCATGACATTATCGAACAATTAAAACCCATGATACATGAGCCAGAGTTTAGTCAAATTTTGGCTCAAGTTGCCGGTTCGGTGCCCAAGCAAAAGCGCTTCCTGCTCAAGATGGAACTAAAGCGTTTAGCGCGACCATGTACTCGACTAATCGATTTACGCGGGCATGTGGACGGTAAATGTAAGCTCTATGAATACGAGAACCAAGAGCATTATTTAGACGATATGGCGATAGAGGTATTTGAACGTCAGGTGCGCTCATTTGGCGAGTATACGGTTGGCGTGTATGAAGCGGTGTTAAATACTGAAAACAATTACCGCGTGATGCATAAAAAAGAACAACAAGCCTCTTCACAACCAAAGCAACCAGATAATTCAACCCTTCCTGTTAGCCGTGGTTATTTAGCCCCTATCATGCCTTTTGGCGAATTCGCCCAACGGGGTGAAGAGCGCATGAATTATTCCATGAGTGTTGAACTGTTCACTGAAAATAACAAAAGCATGTTAGCCACAACGGTCGACTTATCCCTTAGTGGCTTAAAACTTAAAATAAGCAAAGAGCATAGATTTAAAGCGGGTGACCGTTTAGCGGTTCAGTTCAGAGGTTTGGAACATGAGTACATGTTGGACAACCGCCAAGGTGTGCAATATGTCATTGAGTCGATTGACCGCAACGCACAAGACCAGCGATTACACCTGAAACGCTTATTCGATACCTTAATGCCTAGTTTTGATCGCTTTCTTGAGCGCTTTATTCATGGCAACAAGCGCCGCTATAAAGTCAATATGGACAACACATTTGACGCCATACATAAGAAAACATATGAGCAATATTACATCCCCAACTTCACCTCAATCCCCGTATATATCGACTCTACTGATGGAGTGTTCAAGCCACGTTATGCATTAGCAAATGATTGCAATCGGCAAGATATTTTTTACTGGAACAACGAAATTAACGATCTCAAACTGGGCTACCTTTTTAGTGATGAAAGAATTAGACAATGCCTCACGTATCCAAAAGGAAGACAAGAAACCTACCTATACGCGTTCCATCATATTAAAAATGAAAAGGTGTATTTTTACTCTGCATCGCACGAAGAGCTATTAGCAAACCCAAACTTACATGAGTTGTTTTTGAGTTACGGTTCACGCAAGGTGAGTTGGCGAGTATATAAGTTTCAAGTACAAGAGGTTGAACCAAAGCAAAGTCATCGACCTCTCTCCATTGCCGATAGCATCAGTGAATCAGTCAAGCGTCAGAATCAACCACCAACCCCACGCTTAATGTCTCGTTTACGTTACTTAAGTCATATTGCGCTATTAACTAATGTGACAGATGACTCGAACACCCTTTGCTTTCAAAAGCTGCCACTTAATCGCGCCAAGCTACCCAGTTTAAAAGTGTTTGGTCACCCGAGGAACCGTAGCCCAGAAAATATCCAAGTATTTCGTTTTAAATATGCAAATCAACGCCGAGAGTTGCGTTTTATGCTGCGCAGCGCTGTACAGCTCAAAGTGGAAGATATAATCATTGAAGGCCACACAGAAGACATATCCACCCACGGCATTAAACTTGAGTTAAAAACGTTTTTTCATAAAGCCACCGATAGCCAAGTGCAACTGAGTTTTCCACAATTGCAAAAGGTCACGCGTAAATACGATCTAAGTAACCTTTCCTATCAAGTGCGTCATATTTCGAACGAACGAAATGTGCTGCACTTAAGCGTATTAAATGACGAAAATAGCAGCGCCACCAAAGCGTTTTTTGAAGAGTTGATTAAGAATAATAAAAATAAACTCAAAGCATACCGAGATGAAGAAGATATTCCGGGTATCGGTGAGGCCTTGCGTAATATCTATGCAAACAATGTCCCTAACGTGGCCTTTTTTATCCGAAAAGAAGGAACCAAATTTGTACCTGATGCCACAGCGACCTGGGCGAACCAAAATCGACTGACTAATTTATTGAGCTATCAAGCCCCCCCAGGTGAGTTTAACCTGCTGCCCCTGTTTGAAGGCTTTAATGGCCCTATGAATTTTGTGCAGCATACACTGAGCCACATTAAGCCCCATCAGCGTCCCGTCATGAGTGAACTATTTGTGGCATTTGATCCCAACAAAAACAGTGCTTCAGAGGCAATAAAGAGTTGTTACATCGATCAATTTGCCAACGACGATCAGCGTCGTCAATTTATTGCACAAGCCCTTGAGCAAGGTCAGTTCATTGCGTTGAAAATATTTTTAGCGCGCACTGGACGTCCAGATATCGACCGCCTGCAATCAGAGATTAATTACGTAGGTGTATATGCCGTTCATAGGGCGAAACAACTGGAAGAAAAGCTTTGGAACATAAATGGCTGTCTCTTATACACATCTCCGAGCCCACGAGACCGAGGCTGA
>OJDH01000117.1_pt1 | contig 67149 bp, 47 predicted proteins | sample 1592761 | NCBI WGS metagenome assembly OJDH01 (sample SAMN05416855, study PRJEB24817) | seawater metagenome | isolation source: Sea water | place: Canada:Atlantic | collected 2013-11
ACCTACGACCTTCGGGTTATGAGCCCGACGAGCTACCAGACTGCTCCATCCCGCGTCCGATGTGGCGCACTTTATATATCTTGAGTGACCAATGCAAGAACAATAATGCGAACAACGTTTAAGTGATTGATAATCGCACAAAGCGACTATATTTTCGCCGTATCAACATACGTTAATATTTAGTTAGCGCACGAATATTGGCTACTGACATATATGTAGCAGACTATGCTTATATCAATAATGGTGGGTTAGCAAATAGCTAGGGGAAAGTCTATGGATGCAATTAAAAGAAACGCAATACTCGAGCACATTATGTTTTTACATTAACATGATCCCCAGACGTAAATAGCTTAAGTACCTGCATGATTACAACTCATTACAGAATTTTCATTTTGTTACAATTGAGTATTACCAATGAGCTTTTTATTTACCCTTAGACCTACAAAAAACAACATTTTATCAGTAAGATAGCGTCAAAATTCAGTGTTGTAACCAAGTACTACGAATAGTTGGTCAGGATTTATATGTCTTTCATTGCTCACCTTAAGTTACAACTTAGAGATTATTTTTATCTACAGGATGACTACCATCCTTCGGCTCAAGTTGAAGCTTGGCGTATAAGCTCGTTACGCATCATGCTAGTGTCGATTTTACTTTTGTGTTCTGTTTTTGTTATTCAAAGCGCTTGGCAAAGTGTGATAGAAAAAATAGCCTACGTTATTCCAATGGCTTTGACATTTTATGTCGCATTGACGGCCATGTTACTTATCTCACGTCGTCATTTTTACATTAGTTCTTATGGTTTGCTCGGCCTAATTGTATTGGCAGCAATCAGTTTTAACGCCACACAAAACAATCAAACCCTGTCCATGCTTGGCCCTATCGTCATGTATTCAACGCCTTTTGTCGCATTTATCCTGTTGGGATGGCGGGCTGGCTTATTTTGCATTTTTCTTAACATTGCTCCCCTATATATCTTAATTAACCAGATTTCTTTAGCTGATTATTTCACTCCCTTTCCGGTTCAAGAACATGCCAATTACTATCTACATGTCATCTTATTTGTTTTTACCAATATTTGTATTCCCTTGGCGATCGCTAGAGCCAGTATTGCCGCTAAACGCGGTAACCAATATAACATTGAGCGCAATCAGATGCTTACCAGCCAAAATCAGCTATACCACGCTCTTTTCGTGGATGCGCAAACGGCTAAAATTATTATAGATAGTAACCGAAAGATTATTGAGGCCAACGATTCTGCTAAGTCTTTGTTGCGGAGCAGTCTACCCAAGCATTTTATTGGAGAGCATTTAAACTATATCTTCCCTGAATTATCTGAACGGGACGATAGTATGGTCGTCAATCGTACGATGGGCGCGAAAATGAAAGTGCTCGAATTAAGTGCCCAATCGATAAATGATGAACTGCATACATTAATTACGATCCAAGACGTAAGTGCTAAAGCGTTACTCCATAAAACATTGGCGGTACAAACGCAAGCAAGACAACGCCAGAAGTTATATGACGAGAACATTGGTTTGCCGAACCGGCAATGGTTAGAAAATAAATTATCGACAAACGCCGAGCAATTTAACACGGCTATTTCGTTGTGCGCGATACGTATTAACAATGCCCATTTTATCGAACAAAAATATGGTTTTTTATATCTTCCCAAAGTCCTCAAAAGGCTTTCAACGCTACTAAGTGAACAAATGGGAGAGCGCAGTGTTATCGCGGTATTAGATAGACACAGTTTGGGTTTCGCCATTTCTATTGTGGATGATGCGGTCATCAAAAGTGCGATGAATCAAGTAATTGCTGGGCTTCCTAGAAGCATGGTGATTGATGGATTAACCATTCATGTTGACTGCAAAGTAGGTGTCGCTACCCATACAGTGAACGAAGATGTAAGCCGATTGATCAATAACGCACTGCATGCAGTGACAGATAACGATGCCGTTATCAATTATTATGAAATGGGTAGCCAACAGCGTTTTATTGAACATCAAGAAATCAGTATTTTACTTAACGAAGCGCTATCGAACGACGAATTATACGTAGATTACCAGCCTAAAGTGCGTGGCGATGGCACCATCATCGGAATGGAGGCACTGCTAAGGTGGAGTTCCCCCATTATTGGTGGCGTATCTCCAGGCGTATTTATTCCTATCGCTGAGCAGTCTGGTTTAGTGCTGCGACTCACCCGTTGGTTAGTCAACCATGTATGCATACAGATTAGGCAATGGGAAGATGAGGGGCTAGATATCGTGCCTGTTGCGATTAACATTTCGGGCCCCGACCTAGATCAAGCCGATTTTAAAAAGTACCTCATTAATTGCGTTGTTGAACAGAACATTAAACCTCACTTCATCGAGCTTGAATTGACTGAGTCGGCCAAAACTCAAAATATTCCCGATGCCATAGCCACCGTGCAGTATTTAGCAAGCTTTGGATTCTGTATCACTTTAGATGACTTTGGTGTGGGCTACTCTGGCTTATCTAAACTAACTAACTTCCCAGTACAGAGAGTGAAAATAGACCGCCAATTTATTACTAATATCCAAAGTGATGCTAAAAATGCACAAGTTGTCGAAGCTATCGTTGCCATGTGTAAGGTGTTTAAGATTGATGTATTAGCTGAAGGAGTTGAAGACCTACGAGAAGTAGACTGCCTATTAGAAATGGGGTGTAAAAGTTTTCAAGGTTTCGCTTTCGCAAGACCAATGAGCAGACAAAGCATCGCAAAATTAATAGATAAGACACAGATGCCAAACGTAAAGCTGCCATTAAAGCGGCAGAATAAAATCAACCAGTAGTGTCTAATGCTCGAACAACAACGCCATCGCGGGTGCAAAAGGTTGATTACCTCAATGTATCTATAATACCGCTTATTATTTTCTCATCAGCGACTTTTTGCTAATTGCTGACCCCTTGCATTTGCAAACGATCAGCAGTAAGTAAATTTCTGATTTGCGTTGTATTAGCCAAATGCTAAGCCCATCGCCGCAAGTGCCTTTGATCTAACCGATATCCCCTGCGCTTCTTCTTCAACCCTTTCCACTTGTTCAAGATTAAGTTTGGAGGCATCACTGATGTTAGAAATGTTAAGACTTATACTGGCAGCAGTTGAACTTTGTTGAGCTGCAGCAACACTCATTTGACTTGCCGATTGTGCAATATCACTTACATCATCATATACCTTGTTCACTAACCCCTGGGTTTGACTCGTTTCTTCGACGCATGACTCCGCCGCGGTTTTACCCTCGTCTAGCGTCTGGGACCACTTTAGCAAGGTGCTTTGTATTTCTGATACAGAGGTTTGAATTTGCGTAGTTGCAGCGTGAGTGCGACTTGACAGGGCACGCACTTCATCTGCTACAACTGAAAAGCCCCTACCGTGCTCCCCTGCTCTAGCTGCTTCTATGGCAGCATTTAAGGCAAGTAAATTGGTCTGATCAGCAATCCCTTGGATCTCCTGCATAACATCATTAATTCTGTTGGCTTCTTCAGCCAAGGAAGCCGCTGATTCGGCAGATTTGGCCACATCAGAGGCCAATGCCCCTACTTTGGTCATGGTGTTTGACATAGCATCTGTTGCTTGACGGCAATCTTGATGCACACTGGTCACTTTTTCTGAGGTGTTGCTAATGTTACGGGTGACTTCATTGATTGATGCCACCATCTGTTCTACCGCTGTAGCAACCTGGGTTAATTCTGATGTCTCTTGTTCTACGCTTTTTTTAGTTTTGGTCACCGCTTGCTGCAGTGATGTAACACCAGTGTCTAATGAGGCCGCACTATCCACCACCCGCCCTAAAATTGTATTCACTTTTCCTTCTTGCATTCTTAAAGCAAATTCGTTAAATCCTGCCACTCCGTTAGATGCAAAAATTGCCCGGGAAACACTGTCATATTGCGCCCTAATTGCCTTTGCATGTCGTCGTACGTGTAATAACTCACCTTTAAAAATGACGTAGGGTAATGGTACAAGTAAGAGTGCGAAAAACGGTGATACAAAAGTCAACGCTATGCATACCATTGCAAGTAACGCGAAAAGTATATCTTTGGCCTTAAATTTATCGTCGAACCAGCTAAATGCGTTCCCGCCCTTATTTAATTTGGCATACAGTTGCTGCGCTTTGGCTTTATAAGGCCCGTTAAGTCGCGTTCTAACTGACTGGAATCCCTTAAGCTCACCTTCCTCAAAAACAGGCGTAACAAATGCATCGACCCAATAATATCCACCTCCATTACAGCGGTTTTTTACAGCCCCACGCCACGCCTGTTTCGCTTTGAGTTTTGCCCACATATCAGCAAATGCAGCTTTAGGCATATCTTGATGTCGCACTATGTTGTGATGTTGACCAATCAACTCTGCACGAGAAAAACCTGAGACACGACAAAAGTGATCATTCACATATTGAATAATACCTTGCGTATCTGTAGTGGAGACTAACTCCTCTCCAACTTCTACGGAAACCTCACGCTCCATACTAGTGTTCTGCGATTGCCCCATGTAAGCTCCTTGCTAATTAAGTGATGTCGACATTACCAGATGATTAAGTTCGAGTACCCACACTAACGTTAATGTAGATGTGTTTATAGATATCGACAGACGAGTCATAAACTACACTAAAGTCTAAGTTCTTTTTGAGGAATAACCATTTAATGAAATTAAAGCGGTTTATTTTCGCGCAACATTTACGCGCAACGATTGTGGTCCATGTAAGATGCATATCAGTAGGCATACTAAGAACAGACTGAAAGACTGAAATGTCAGCGGTCTAAGAGGATCTCAACGCTACGCAAGCTTATTCATCTTGCCAACGGTGTTTTATCTCCAAAATAGCGGGTAAACAGCCATTAAATAAAGCAACAAGGCTGGGGTCAAAGTGCCTGCCACTTTGATCATGGATAAAATCAACCGCTTCTTGAACGGGCCATGCTTCTTTGTACGGCCGTTTACTGGTGAGTGCATCGAACACATCCGCTATAGCGACAATCCGACCTTCTAAGGGGATATTTTCTCCCTTTAACCCATTTGGATAGCCTGAACCGTCCCACTTTTCATGGTGTGTTAATGAGACCGTTTTTGCCAATGCAATGAGATCTGAGTCTGAATCACCGAGTATTTCAGCACCTATTTCAGGGTGCGTCTTCATGATAGTAAATTCTTCATCAGTTAGTTTGCCTGGCTTAAGCATTATGCTATCGGGAATGCCGATTTTACCAATGTCGTGCATAGGTGCAGCGTGCAAAAGATTATCAGCGGCGTTTTCGGTCAAACCATAGGCCAATGCCATGACTTTTGAATAGTGACTCATGCGTAAAATATGCGTGCCGGTTTCGTTGTCTTTGTATTCTGATGCTCTTCCTAAACGCTGTATCACTTGTAATCGGGTGCGCCTTAATTCATCAGCTTGCACTAAAGACAAATGCGTACGCACTCGCGCCTTAACGACCGCAGGTGAAATCGGCTTAGTGATATAGTCAACAGCACCAACTTCAAACCCTTTAGCTTCGTCAAGTTCATCACTCAAAGCGGTCACAAATATAACGGGAATAATACTGCTGACGATGTTCTTTTTAAGCACTTCACACACTTCAAACCCAGTCATACCAGGCATCATAACGTCCAACAGAATTAAATCGGGTAAATCTCGCTCTACCAAGCGCAGGGCTTCTTCACCAGTTTTAGCAAACGATAGGCGGTAAAGATCGCCAAGGATTTTCTTTAGTACTCTCAGGTTAGCAGGCTCATCATCGACGATGAGCACTTTTTGCTTGGTATTGTGATCACTTAACATTGTAATAAATTCATTCTCTTAAAATTCCAGACGATTGTTACGAAAAACCCAACTTTTTAAGTTGTTGTAACTCGTCAACTGCTTGTTCAAATTCAAAATCATCTAACGCGTTTTGTATGCGTTTACATCTATCCAATATAGTATTGTTCGCACCGTCGACCAGTGCTTGGGCTCTCTCTTCATCATATTCATTATTTTGCGCGGACCGAATGAGCGATTCAATGATAGGAGCAAGCGCTTCATTGCTATGGAGGCCTTGATAATCATTCTGTAAATCTGGCGTAGAATACGTATTTGTGTCTTGCACCTGATTGTGTAGACAGTCAGTTATGGCAACAAATGCCTGTTCTATCTTTTGCAACAACAAACGCAATTCCTGTTCAGTGTTCGTTGTTGCAAAGTGTTCGGCCTCACTTAGTAGCTCGCTCAATTGGACAAGGGCTAAATTTCCACTTACCCCTTTTAACGTATGTAGTTTTTTCTGCAAAACCTTCCAGTCAGACACTTTTTGGGTTTGCCACATGCTCAGTAAATCACTTTTATGTTTCTCGACGAAGGCATTAATCTCTTTAAACAGAGTCCTTTTATCACCCCATAAACTGATCCCTTTACGCTCGTTGATTACCTGTGAATCGTTACTATTGATGGTAACTGGCTCTTCGATTTCACAGCTTAAATCGACTCCCAAAGCTTGAGCAATTTCTACATTTAGAAGCTCTATATCGACGGGCTTATTGGCAAAGCCGTCCATTCCGGCGTCTAACGCAGCTTGTTTGTCTTCGGCTAATACGCTGGCGGTCAAGGCAATGATCGGCAAATAAGGTAAACTTTCGGCGCTCTCTTGTTTGCGCCGCTCTTTTGCAGATGTGAGACCATCCATAATAGGCATCTGAATATCCATCAAAACAAGGTCAACTTTTTCGCTACGCATCCTAAGTAGCGCCTGTTTACCATCGCGAGCGGTAACAATAGTATGCCCTTGGCGCTTCATTAACAGTGACAGCAAGTCAATATTTTGTTGAATGTCATCAACAATCAACATGGTTAAAGGGGGTAAGGTACAGCGCTGATAAATGGCTTCCATTGGTTCATCAGATTTAGGCGGCGCGAGGGGTAAAGAAAATGAAAAACAGCTGCCTTGACCAAACTCGCTAGTTGCTGAAATTTTTCCGCCCATTAGCTCAACAAGTTGTTTGCTGATCGTCGTTCCAAGCCCTGTACCTCCAAAACGCCTACTCATACTAGCATCGGCTTGTCCAAAGGCATCAAATACTAAGGCTAACTGTTCCGGCGTCATCCCGATGCCAGTATCGCTGATTGAAAAGTCAATGCAGCCGCTTGGTTTTACGCCAATGTTGATATCAATTCCACCCTCTAAGGTGAACTTAATTGCATTGCCAACAATGTTGGTTAGAACCTGACGGATCCTGTCTGGAGCGCCGTGAAATTGCCTAGCCACAGTTGGGTCAATATTGACATTTAGATACAGATCTTTGCTGCTTGCACCAAGCCAAAGGGTTGAAACTACTGAGTCAACCTCCTCTATTAATGAGAAATCGCGCATCTCAAGTGCAAATTTTCCCTTATCTAGTTTTGCGCTATCTAAAATGTCGTTTAGAAGATGCAAAAGGGATTTGGCAGACTTGTTTATCGTCGTAAGATGCTTTTTTTGTTCAGGCTCAATAGCATCATCTAACAAGATATCACTGAAACCTATTATCGCATTCATCGGGGTCCGAATCTCGTGACTCATATTGGCTAGAAAAGCAGCCCTAGCAGAGGCTGCTTGTTCGGCTTTATCTTTGGCTAACAGTAATGATTGTTCCATTTCCTTACGTTCGGTGATATCCATAATAAAACCATCTAGCCATCGTTGGCCTGACTCATCGTCATCAACGTGAGTACCATAACCTAGCAGCCAACGAATATCGCCTTCTGCATTGTATATACGGTATTCAAGCTGAAATTCACCATGGGGAAGTACTTTTTGCGTAATATCCGCAATATCATCTGGGTGAACATGTTCGTAAAAATGACGCTTGGGAGCTGGCGAGACATAATCTTCTGCTGGGTAACCGGTTATTGATTTAACCGCGTCACTGATAAACACCATGGGCCAGTTTTCGGTATTCTTACACCGATAGGCAATACCCGGAATATTGCCGATCAAAGAGCGAAATTGCGCTTCACGTTCACGCAACGCTCGTTCCATCTCGATGCGATACCGCAAGTCAGACATGAATGCCACGAAATGACTTTCTTTAGTTAACCGAACTTGGCCGATTGCTAAACGTATGGGGATGAGACTGCCATTGAAGTGCCTAATAATAGCGTCTCTTCCTCTACTCAAAGCATGGGGGTCATTGTCTTTGGTACGGTCGATAAGATACTGATTAAATTCGCTGATATCTTCTTCTTTCATCAACACGCGAACATCTTGACCTGTTATGTCATCAGGCCTACAACCGACTAACTGGCAGAATGCGTCATTGGCGCTGTCTATAATGCCGCTACTGTCAAACCCCAGCACACCATCTACTGACGTGTTGATGGTTGCACGCAAACGCGCTTCGTTTAATCGTGCTTTCTCCGTCAATTCTTTATATTTGAGCACCATGTTTGAGGCCAGCACTAGCACTATGATCCCGATGGTAATAAGCGCGACAGTGAAACCTAAATATTGGGAGATGTACTCACTTTGAGTTGAAAACTCAAACCCTGGGGGGCGAACAAATCGTGCGGCGGCCATGCCTATATAATGCATACCTGATATAGCTAATCCCATAACGATAGCGGAAATGACGTTACGGTAGACTTTACCGTAACGCATCGTATTCATGAAGGTCAAACCGAAGCGGATCCACAGCGAGAGCACTGAAAATGCCACGGCAAAAATAATAGAGAGTGAAAAAGTACCTAGGTCGTAACGCAGTAATGGTGCCATTTCCATCGCACTCATTCCTACATAGTGCATAGTACCGATACCTGTGCCCATCAAAATGCCGCTAACCAGCAAACGGTGCACAGAAACGGATTTACGGGTGATAGTCGTCAGCGCAATCCAAGATGCTAAAATACTAGGTAGGGTTGAGGTAGCCGTGAGACCAGCACTGTAGGCAATAGGCGTGCATAAAGAAAACGCCAACATTCCGATGAAGTGCATTGCCCAAACACCCCCACCTAAAGCCACACTGGCTACGAGGGTTAGGATCCTTCTTTTGACAACATTTTCGATGTAAGCACTTTGAGAAGCGACGAGCATTGCCATGAAAGACGCAAAAATTGCTAATCCAACAGATACAATAACCAAAATCAGATCAAATTCGCCGACTATCAGCAAATTGTCGTCAACGGGCGCAAATATTGTTCTTACAGCTTCATACATAATATCGGAATAGAAAAAAAGGATAGAATAGATGTCTAAGGTATCGACTTTTAACCCAGTAACACCAGCTTTATTTTTGATAATGGTATGAAATACCATATCTTTACACAATGGCAGTGAAAAAGATGATAAAATTTCCCACTTTAGAGATGAAAAGTATTTAAAATCTGTTGCTTATAAATTTACCATGCTCCTTAAATAAGGCAGATTTGTTTTATTCCCCAGATTGCCGGAACACTATGCAAAAATTCGAATACCAACAAAACAAACACAAACTTCAAATACTCAAACGACTTTATATTCCTTTGGCATTGCTGTCATTAGCAGGATTTTACATCGCCTGGACGTTAACACAGTTTTCCTCACAAGAGCTTTGGCTCATTGCACGCAGTGCGTTAGTGGTGCTAGGACCAATTGGATTGCTTATAATTGCGCTGTTCACCTTTCATTATTGGATAAACCTGTGGCGCCAAACCGACTTTCCTTCATTGACCATTGAGGATACACACTTGTGTTTAAAGGACGGTGACGTTCACGAGATAGTGTATTTCGATAAGATGCACAGTATTCGTTTAGTAAAGGCGGGCAGTACGCGTGAAGCGATCCAAATAATATTGCACAGTGGGCAAAGCATATTGATTCACAGTAACTTCCCTATCGACTCCATTAAACCGCTGCTTAACGACCTACTTGATTGCAAACTGTAAGCTGTTAACCCCGCCTTAACCTAAGACGCATTAAGCTATTGGTGTATTTTACTTATCACATCAATCTGTTTTTATGAGTAAGTCAGCCAATTGTTGTCGTTTGTTGAACGACACCCTCGAATAATCCTGAGGATCGGCTGTGCTAACATCCGTAAAACTCTCATTAATGTGTCACAGAAGAGTCACCATCATGATTAATGTATTACTGGTTGAAGATGATATCGATTTAGCCAGCACAGTTGTCGACTACCTTGAACTTGAGTCTATGCAATGTGACCACGCTAGCAATGGGCTCATGGGTTTGCATTTGATTGAACGCCAATCATATCAGGTTATTATATTGGATATTAATATGCCCAAGATGGATGGCATTACCTTGTGTAAAAGCATGCGCGAGTTAGGTATCGATACTCCCGTTCTCATGTTGACAGCTAGGGACACGCTGGACAATAAGCTACAAGGCTTTCAAGCTGGTAGCGATGATTATTTAGTTAAACCATTTGCGATGCAAGAGCTGGTAGCTCGTATCCAAGTGCTTGGCCGTAGGCGAAGTGGCGAAGTAAAGCGCTTATCGGTAGGGGACCTTAATTTTGATTTAACCCAACGTATCGCGTCGTTTAAGCACCACCCCCTAAAGCTCTCCCCCACAGCGCTTAAAATTCTTGAGGTGCTGATGCGCGCCAGTCCGCAAACCGTCACACGGCAACATATCATTCAGGGCGTTTGGGGTGACGATCAACCCGACAGCAATAGCCTAAAAGTTCATATCTTCCACTTGCGTAAACAGCTCGATGCTTATGACGCATCGATTACGTTAGATACTGTCGCGAGTGTCGGCTTCGCGATCAAAGTGAAAGCAAAATGAAAAGCGCGATGAAAATCCGGCCCAGCTTAAAACTGTACTTTTTTGTCACTATGGTGCTACTAGGCTCAGTCATGACAATCGGTCTGTCGATGCTCACCGTCAATTATTTTATTGATGGGTTGGACCGCGGATTAAATGGCATTATGCGCGAGTTAGTCATGACCACAGATGTACAGGATGGCCACCCTGCTAACTTTGCAGACTTTCAAATTGCGAGTCGTTGGCAAGATACTCCCGTTATAATTCAGCAGCGTTTTGATTCACCACCCACAGAAGAAAACGAACTATTAAAATCGAAAGATCAGAAGTCGTTCTTTTCTTTACCCACTAATTTGTATTTTATCGCTATGATCCGCAATCAAGCTGGCGAACCACGTTACATTTCTAAAATTATGTTGGACAAATTTACCCCTCAGCATAAAGCTAAGCCCCATCTCTCTAGGTTCTACTGGATCATTATTACTGCCGTCTTAGTCATTACCATGTTTGCGTGCTTGCTTATCATTTTGATGCGTAAAGTGGCCAAACCAGTGGAGTCACTTCGAGATTGGGCAAAAGCGCTGAACCATGAAAACGTGCAGCTTCCCCCACCCGATTTTACGTATAACGAACTCAACACCCTCGCCACTATTATCCAAAGTAGTCTTAATTCCGTGAACGGAAGTTTAGCGAGGGAGAAGAACTTTTTAAGTTACGCCAGTCATGAATTGCGCACCCCTATTTCTGTGATTCGCAGTAACGTTGATTTACTGCGCAGACTGTGTGGTCAAACGCAGATGACAGAAAAACAACAGATAACCTTGGCGCGTATTGAGCGTGCAGGCCTTACCATGAGCGACTTAACCGATACCCTATTATGGTTAAGTCACAATGATGAACAACCCGTACCAATGGAACGGGTGCAACTAGACGAAAAAGTGCAGCAGTTGTCATCTGAGCTGGTGTATCTGTTAAATAGCAAGGAAGTAGAAGTCAACGTTCAAGTGGATAATTTTGCGTTTAACACCGCTCGTACCGCCTGTCACATAGTGTTGAGCAATCTAATTCGCAACGCTTACCAGCACACGCAACAAGGTTTGGTGGATGTTATTCAAACAGGTAGTTGCGTCACCATTATCAATACCGCCGCACAAGACGAGAACACTGAAAACATACCTAACTTAGGTAAATCTACTCATTCGCTTGGATATGGGCTAGGTTTGCAATTGAGCGAAAAAATCATCCATAGGCACGGTTGGCAATACGAGGTCATTGATCAACCAGGTTGTTATCAGGTCAAAGTAGATTTTCAAGCTGCCAAGTAGGAGAAATTTGTATTTCTAGGTCATACTAAAGATCCTGTTTACATAGGGTTACCGTTTAAGTAACTTAAAGGTGTGTTGTATAGGAGTACAAATTGAAAGCCGCGCCAAGACCTTCAAACGATAAACAACGCGTTAACGCTTTACATCAGCTAAACATATTAGATACAGTTGCCGAGGAGCGTTTTGACCGCATTACCCGCTTAGCTGCTCATTCTTTTGATTGTCATTTCGCGTCAATTTCATTTATTGATGAAGAACGGCAATGGTATAAATCCGTGGTGAATTTTCCAGCCACTGACTTAGACCGGAATATCTCTTTCTGCGCGCATACCATTACTCAGGACAAAGCACTAGTCATCGAAGACTCTCACCTTAGTGAATGTTATAAAGACCACCCGTATGTCGTCAGCAGTCCATTCTTGCGTTTCTATGCTGGAATAAAAATCACCATGAATGGTTACCACGTGGGCTCTCTGTGTGTCTTTGATACGCAGCCCAAGTCCTTCGAACATTCCGATAAAATGATACTACAAGATTTAGCCAATATGGTTGAAAGTGAACTGCAAAAAGAACAACTGACTCATGCAGCGCAAGCCTTACAGCAATACCAAAACAAGTTAGACGAAACCCAGAAGCTCACTCGCGTTAGAAACACCATTCTAGAAAAAATCGTTCACTCTGTATCCCTAACCTCTGTACTAAGTGAAATCGTCAAGGCGGTTGAGCTTGAATACCTTGATCAAAAATGCAGTATTTTGTTGCTCAAAGACAAAAAGTTATTGTGTGGGGCAGCACCTTCTTTGCCCAGCTTTTATAATGACGCTATCCACGGTCTAGATATTGGCATCGGGCAAGGTTCGTGTGGAACGACCGCCTTCACAGGGGTGCGCACCGTAGTCGAGGATATTAGCCGCCACCCATACTGGGCTGCGTGGACAGAACTCGCAGAAAAAGCTGAACTGGGCGCCTGTTGGTCTGAGCCAGTCAAAGCATCTGATGGTACCGTATTAGGCACCTTCGCCATTTATCACGCCCACCCGGCAACGCCCAGCACGGAAGAATTAGAGCGCATCGAACAATTTGCTTATATTACTAGCATCGCTATTGAACGCCAGAACACCAGTGATTTGATATGGCGCCAAGCCAATTTTGATGAGCTTACGCAGTTGCCCAATCGCAATATTATGGGGGAGCATTTAAAACAAGCCCTAAATGTGGCGAAGCGTAACCAAACCCAAGTTGCTGTAATGTTCTTGGATCTCGACAATTTTAAAGACATCAACGATACACTTGGGCATAGCGTTGGGGACGACTTACTTATCGATTGCGCGCAACGCATTAAAGACTGTATTCGTCATAAGGATATAGTGGCCAGATTGGGCGGTGATGAATTCGTGGTGATCATTAACGATATCTTGGACTTCAGTGGGCTTGAAAAAACCGCACAAAAAATACTCAAAGCCATATCGCGCCCCTATCACTTACAAAATGAAATTGTGCATACTAGTGCTAGCATAGGCATCACTATTTATCCCGACGACGCAGAGGATGTGACGAGCCTACTAAAAAATGCTGATCAGGCTATGTATGGTGCAAAGGCAATTGGTAAGAACAACTATCACTACTACACCAAAAGCATGCGAGACGCAGCTTTAAAACGAATGACTTTAATAGCAGATTTGCGTCATGCAATTGATAACGATGAATTTTACATTGTTTATCAACCCATCATCAATTTACACGATCAAAGCATTACTAAAGCAGAAGCGCTAATAAGATGGCGACACCCTACTCGCGGACTTGTAGGGCCTGATGACTTTATTCCCGTTGCGGAAGAAACCGGCTTAATCATAGATATCAGTGATTGGGTGTTTGAACGGGTATGTCGTGATGTATGCCAATGGCGCAAAACACTGTGCCCAACATTACAAATCAGCATCAATACTTCCCCCACGCATTACACCGATCCCGAGCGTTGTATTACCCTATGGCTAGAAAAAATGTTAATAAATCGCACACCACCACAAGCAGTGCTATTAGAAATCACCGAAAGCCTGTTGATGGACGCGAATAAAAGTATTTCCACTAAACTGTTTCAATTCAGACAAGCCGGTGTTGATATCGCATTAGATGATTTTGGCACAGGTTATTCGTCAATCTCTTATTTAAAACGATACCCCACCGACTATTTAAAAATAGATAAATCGTTTGTTCATTCCATGACAGAGGTCAGTAACGACAAAGTACTGTGTGAAGCCATTATCGTCATGGCCAAGAAACTGGGCATAAAAGTCGTTGCTGAAGGAATAGAAACGCAAGAGCAATATAATATCTTGCAGAACATGGGATGTGATTATGGCCAAGGGTATTTATTTGCTAAACCTCTTGAACACCAAGCTTTTAATGCTTTGCTGGAGCAACAAAAAGCAACCTAAACATGCTTCGTCCCATTCAAGCCCACTAAGCCCTGTTTATATCGCACCACTAGTGGATAGTGTGAGCTTTTTGTTGATAGAATCAACTAAACCAGTATATAGGCGTCAAATTAATGCATCCGCACTTTATAGAGCATATCTTTGCTATTTCAGAACGATACCGAGTCACAATCAGGGCCGCCATAGATGCCAACGAGTTAGGAATTGGCGCGATGCACGTAAGAAGCCTGACAGTCATAGCAGAAACGCTAGACTGTACTGCAAATAATATCGTAACTAAACTGAGCCGCGACAAAGCACAAGTCGCTAGACTGGTAAAAGAGTTACTTGCAGCCGGCTTGATAGAAAAAGACGCACATCCTGAAGATAAGCGCAGTCAAATTTTAACTCTGAGTAGCTCAGGCAACACGTTGATGAAACAACTTAAAGCAGCGAAAGCGACAATACAGTTGCAGATGACCCAAGGCTTAAGTACCCACGAGCTTGACCTTTTTAACACGATTGCCCACAAAATAGCTGACAATTTAGTGTGTAACAATACGCTTTAACGTCGGACCACTTATTGCCCTAGTGCTGCCATCGCTTCTTCTTTATATCGTAGGCCAAATACTTGGCAGCGTTCAATTTTGTGATTGATGTCTGCCCATTGTTGCTGGCTAATGATTAATTCTGTAGCTGCAACGTTTTCAATCATTCTTGAAGGGCTTCGAGTACCAGGAATGGACACATAATGGGGGCTTCGCTGAGCTATCCACGCTAGCGCTAATTGCGCAGGAGTGCAGTTTAACGACAGTGCAATATGATGTATCTCTTCTACAAGAGCCAAATTACTGGCAAAGTTTTGTTCTGAAAAACGAGGATTCGTTAGGCGCCAGTCACCCGATTCTAAATCATCACGTGACTTGATGGCTCCAGTTAGAAAACCGCGGCCTAATGGGCTGTATGCGACGAGTCCTATTCCAAGCTCATCACAAGTGGGTAAAATAGTTGTCTCAATATCTCGACTCCATAGTGAATATTCGCTCTGCAAGGCGCTAATAGGATGCACAGCGTGAGCGCGTTTTAGCGTGTCACTACCCGCCTCTGATAACCCTAGATACCGCACTTTTCCCTGAATGACTAGATCGGACATCGCACCTACTGTATCTTCGATGGGGATGTTAGGATCCATACGATGCTGATAGTACAAATCGATACAATCTGTTCCTAGTCTTCTTAAGGACGCTTCACAGGCCTGTTTTACATAGTCAGGATGGCCATTAAAACCTAGAAAATCGCCTGCATCATCGCGCATGATGCCAAACTTAGTGGCTAAGGTGATCTTGCTTCGCGCACCCTCGTGTTGTTTAAAGAACTCTCCAATAAGTTGTTCATTAGTTTTTGGGCCGTATATATCGGATGTATCCCAGAAAGTTACCCCACTGTTGACGGCTTGATCTAAGGTTGCGAATGAACTCTCGTGATCATGAGAGCCGTAAAAATCCGACATGCCCATACACCCTAAACCGATACTGGACACAGTTAACCCTTGTTTACCTAATTGTCGCTTGTGCATAGCACTGACTCCTCCAAAGTAAATATGTAATGGCCAAATGCAATAATAGCGGCGCAATATACTTTTATGATTGGGTGATCCTCGAAAAACATTGCCTAATCCTACAATCTATTACAAACCACCTTTTCCAGTTGCGCTTAGGTGGCATACTGAATCACAATCAATAAGCTGAAAACTAGGTGTCAGATATGACAGAATTAATTGAGAAAGTATTTGAACTGGCGCCACATGAGGGAGACTTTAATACTAGCGTTCCACATTTGAGCCTATTTCGCAGAAACTCGCCCACGGCTACTCCCATGCCTGTCATATACCAACCTAGTATATACATGGTGTTACTTGGCTCTAAAGCGGCCTACCTAGGCAAAGAACGGTATCAATACGATCCCATGCATTATTTAGTCAGTTGCGTGCCTTTGCCATTGGAAGGGCAAATATTACAGGCCAGCGAGCAACGTCCCTATATGGCCGCACGCATTAGCCTTGAAACACACATGATCAACGAGTTATTGATGCAGATGCCAGACGAGCAAGAAGCTTCCGTAACATCAATTGATGCGCCTAGCAAAGATGGGACATCATCTAGGGGGATTTATGTCAGTAAAATGAACTCTGACATTCAACATACTTTATCGAGGTTACTGGATTGTGCCCACTCAACGACAAAAGCGCATGTACTAGGTCAACTCGCACTTAAGGAGTTGATATACCACATACTAAACGCAGAACATGGCTCACTGCTAAGGGCGTTTGCATGCCAAGATAGACAGCAATATCACATCGCGAATGTACTGCAATTTATTAATCGTCACTATGCCTCGAGCATGGATATTGCAACACTGGCCAGTAAAGCCAATATGAGTGAATCGTCGTTTTATCACCACTTTAAAGCAGCGACAAACACTTCCCCGATTCAATATATCAAAACGGTGCGTTTACATGCCGCTAAACGAAAAATGGTGTTTGAGCACCACAATGCCACATCCGCTGCGTATGAAGTTGGCTATACCAGCGCGTCTCAATTTAGTCGTGAATACCGCCGCCTTTTTTCAGTTCCTCCGGCACAAGACGCACGCACCGCTTCTAAGGTATGATGGAATGTCACTCTTGTTAGGATCCCTATGCGTACATCAACGTTTTCCCTCTTGTTTCGCTCTATTTTCCTGTTGTGCTTTATCATTAGCGCGTTTAGTTATGCAGACGATGAGTTAATACCCAGCATTGAAGAAATTCAACAACGCCTGAAAACTACTTCAGACGCAGCACAGATTTCCGAACAACAAAAAGTCGAGATTGAAACTTCTTACCAGCAAGCGATTGGAAACATCCGTGCTACACAACAATTCGAACAGCAAAGCGAAAAATACAAACAAGCCATTAAAGATGGACCAAAGACACTAACAAAAATTAAGCAAGACCACGTTAACTTTACCCCTCCCACATTACCCAATAAGCCTCTTTCACTTCAAACCGTGATTAATTTGTCTACAGATACCGAGGGTGAGGTCACCAGCGGTCGTGCAAAGGTGTCTGAATTAAAAGCGGCACTAGACGATGAGCGTCGTTTACTGTTGCGCCAAATCATCAGTGATACACAAACCGCGATCGACGCTACCAATACTAATTTAGGCTCCGATGAAAGTGCTAACTCTAGTCAATTGGCGGCGAGCGTAGCACAAGCCACCCAGCGTAAAATGCTGCAAGCCAAAATAGACTCACTGAAGCAGCGTCTTGCTTATCGTCCAGAGCACCTTGCCATTCTTGATGCGCAAATTGCGCTTGAACAAAAAAAACTGAGCGCACACGTTGAGTTACTCGACGCATTGAACACGTTACAAAATCAATTGGATGAAAAAGAAAATGCCTCCATGTTGGCTCAGCTTGAATCAACTACTGCCTCTTTAATCAGTGCGCCAAATACACTACAAGAAATAGCCAAGCAAAACGAAGCGTTAGCGAAAAAAGCCACATCATTAACGGAACAACAAGACGCCACAAGTCAAAAGCTCAACGAGATCCAAACGCAAATAAATGATCTCAATAACAAATTTTCGTCCTTAAATAGGCTCCTAGAACTTGAGGTGTACGAATCTTCAGCAGTATTTGGTAATGCGCTGCGACAAGAGTGGGAATTAGCTTCACGCTTTGTTGATGGTGGCGAGTGGATCAAAAAAACTGAGAGCTCATTGGTAGATAATCGCGTAGCCATGTTTAGTATTAATCAGCGCCGGGCGCCCTTTGATACGCTAGATATTGACGCGTTAATGAATCAAATAGGACAAGACAATGCACGCTGGAAAGACGAGGCAAAAAGCTTAGTTGACCAGCGCAGAGAGTTAATTTCTCAACTGAGTTCAATTTATACTCAACACGTTGATGTGTTATCCGTCTTGCTCGATAAATTACGCTATTTAAATGATCGCACCAAAACCTATAGCGACTTGCTTGAAAGCAACTTGTTTTGGATCCCAAGCGCCACACCGTTTGATTTAGGGACGATTGCTGCAGCGGGCACGTCTGCCAGTTGGCTTTTTCGTGCTGAGCATTGGCAAAATGTTTCACTGGCAATAAATGCAAACTTACAACAAAATCAAATCGGCGTAGTGAGTATATTCGTGGCCTTCATTCTTACCATATTGTTCAGAAAACGAATTAAACAACGTCTTACCCAAATCGCCCCCTTAGTCGGTAAAGTACAAACTGATGCCTTTCAATATACCTTACTGGGTTTAGTCATTACCTTTGGGTTATCTTTACCGCCTGCACTTTTACTCTTCGCAGCGGCATTACTTTGCGATGCGCAATCAGGATTCGCCAACAGCCTGAGTAATGCCTTTTTTGTCGGTGGATTAATGATGATCTACTTGGAGTTCATGCTGCAAATTGTGCGTAAAAATGGACTGGGTGAAATTCACTTTAAATGGAGTGAATCAAATCTGGCTTTGCTGCGTAAAAATAATCGTTTACTGATTATTGTCTTTATTCCCGTCGTCATCATTATGACCTTGTTGAACAATCAAGCCAGTGTTGAGATCCGTGAAGATTTAGGACAATTTGCGCTGATTATATTGTGTTTTTCTTTGGCTGTGGCCGGCACAAGAGTTACGCGTAACGCCTACCAGCGTTATCGTTCCTCACAGCACACGTCTAAGCGCTTTTCCTACTTCTTGTACTCATTGTTAATACTGGTACCCGTATTCTTAATCATACTGTCGGCCATTGGCTATCAATACAGTGCCCAGCGCATCCTCGCTTTGCTACTTGAATCTGCATTGTTGTGTACCCTCGCCCTGCTTTGTTACTACACGGCAGAGCGCGCCGTTTCAGTGAACGCACGACGTATCGCACTTGAGAAAATACGCGCCAAACGAGCAGCTTCGATTGTGGCTAATGCGCAACAAGAAGCTGCTGAACAATCCGGTGAAGGTGTACCCGAAATTATCGATACCCAAGAGCTCGACAGGCACACAATAACGGCTCAAACCAAAGCCGTCATCCGCCTAATTATTTGGCTGATGCTTATTGCTGCGTTATCTATGGTCTGGCAAGACATATCACCAATCGCTTATTCTTTAGACGACATCGTCATGTGGGAGATCAGCAGCAACGACCCAAATACCCCAGCACAACGCATCACCCTTTGGAGCTGCTTGCTAAGCTTGGCCATTCTTGTTATCAGTTTTGTCGGTGTTCGAAACTTACCAGGTTTATTGGAAATGACTATCTTGGGAAGGTTAAATTTGTCCCCCGGAACGAGCTACGCGATTACCACCATGCTCAAATACAGCATAGTGATCATCGGGATTATTGTATCGGTGAATATACTTGGTGCCCAGTGGTCTAAATTACAATGGCTTATTGCTGCGCTCGGTGTGGGCTTGGGCTTTGGTTTACAAGAAATCGTGGCTAATTTCGTATCGGGTATTGTCATCTTATTTGAGCGTCCTATCCGCCTAGGAGATACCATCACTATTGCGGGTCATAGCGGCACCGTGACGCGGATTCGAATTCGCGCTACCACCGTCAGTGATTGGGACAGAAAAGAGCTCATCATTCCTAATAAAACCTTTATTACCCAAGATTTTATTAACTGGACGTTATCTGACCCAGTGACCCGCATCGTCATACCGGTGGGTGTAGCCTATGGCAGTGACACCGATAAAGTCGTGTCGTTACTGCTTAATGTTGCAACTGATAGTCACAACGTATTTGACGATCCCGCACCGGCTGCTTTGTTTTTAGCATTCGGGGCTAGCAGTTTAGATTTTGAGTTGCGCGTTTTTGCCCGTGCGGTTGTCGACAGAGCCATGGTGACCCATGAGTTACACATGCACATTGAAAAAGCGTTTAAACAGGCTGGCATTGAGATCGCTTATCCACAGCAAGATGTACACTTAAATGTGTCAAAGGCTATCGATGTGAATGTACATTCTTCGAAACCCTCTTCGCCCTAGAGCGCTATTGAATTAAGGCCTTAACGTGAGAATCGATGTGTCAAACCCGAGCTTTGAAACCCAAGCTGTCAAATAGGCCCTCAACCTATTTGCTTAAGAGTGGTTAATAGCTTCATAACTCATGGTGAGTAACATTGCTGCTTTTAACCAGCACACGAATAAAGGTAGAATGCCGCCCTAAGTTGCAGTTTAATTTAAGGTATTCATGCTCTTGCAAAAATCAGTCTTCCCTTTAGCGACGCTTTCTCTTGTACTACAAAGTACCTTCGTCGTTGCACAACAATCACCTGTTGAAGTCATCGTTGTCAGCGGCACCCATCAAAGCACTGACATAATGGCGCTTAACAGCAATGTTAATCTTATTGACGAGCATGAGATTGAGCGAGTCAATGCTGCCCTTGCCAGCGATATACTCAATCGAGCCAGCGGCGTATACGTGCAGGCAAACAATGGTGTTGAAAACTTGCCTTCGCTACGCTCGCCTATTCTGACAGGTCCGGGCGCTGGTGGTGCCTTCTTATTTATGCAAGATAACGTGGCGACGCGTGCGGCTGGATTTGCCAATAACAATGGTTTGGCCGAGTTAAACTTGGCCCAAGCTGATGGCATCGAAGTTATCCAAGGCCCCAATAGCGCAGTATATGGTTCTAACGCTGTGCACGGCGTTATAAATGTATTGAGTCTCACGCCAACCAATGGCGGAGAAGCAGGCATAACATTTGGCCCTAATGATAGAGTGCAGTTTACCGGTGCATTGGGTCATATTGACGACCATGGACCTGCAACTCAAGGCATAGGTCTGAATTTGCAAGTTATTGATGATGGCGGTTATCAAGACGACAGCGGTTTTACGTCCAGTAAATTAGGCTTGCGTCATGATTATCAGCGAGACAAATTGACTATCCAAAGCTCACTATCTGGTTTTGATCTTGACCAAGACACTGCAGGTTTTATCGCCTCTGGTGATAATGGTGAGGGTTGCTTTAGCTCTAATTTCGCACCCGATGAATTATATAAAGATCGCTCCGCAATGGAAAAAAACTGTGATCCTGATGCGTATCGGCAATGGTCTGCCATTCGAGGTGCAACCCATATTGCTTATCAAATTAACAACGATGAGTTGATTAACGTTACGCCGTATTTTCGAAGTAACAGTATGGAATTTCGCCAGCATTACCTCCCCTCACGCGCTATCGAAGAAAACAGTCACTTCAGCCTGGGTGTAAATTCTGATTACCAATGGCAAGTAAACCAAGCTGTCGCCCTTGTGGTTGGCATCGATATTGACTGGACGCAAGGTGAACTGACGGAAACCCAACAACAAGCTGACCGCTTTAGTTTCGGTAAAGCAAGACAACAAGGTGTGCATTTTGACTATGAGGTCGATTCATCGACCCTTGCGCCATTTATACAAGTCAGTTGGCAATACAACAAGGCGCTTGTCTTTACCACCAACGTTAGATTTGATAGCACAGAATATGATTATGATAATTTAATCGCGGATGGTACAACTAAGTCAGATGGCGCATCGTGCGTCAACAATGATGGTCAAGCTGTGAGTTGCTTGTATCAACGCCCAGCTGATCGCACTGATCGTTTCAATAACACCAGTGCCAAGATAGGCGCTAATTATCGTGTCAGTGATAATATCTCTTTGTTTGCGAATTGGTCCAACGGGTTTCGAGCTCCCCAAACGACGGATTTATATCGGCTACAAAACCAACAAAGCATAGGCACCATTGATTCCGAAGAAGTTAACAGTATTGAAGCTGGCATAAGAGGTGCCTACCAAACGTTAACGTTCCAAGGGGTTATATATCGTATGCAAAAAGATAATTTTTTCTTTCGTGATGACGATGGGTTAAATGTAACTGATGGTGAAACAAACCATAGTGGTATTGAACTAACAGCAAGCTTAAGCGTTTTAAATAACTTACGTTTTTTGGCCAACTATGCTTACGCAAAACACGAGTATGACTTTGATCGTTTAAGCAGTGGAGTTGTGAATGGCAACGAAATAGATACTGCTCCTCGTCAACAAGGCAACGCCCGCTTAGAATGGCAGCCCACCAGCGCCACAAACCTAGCGTTAGAGTGGCAACACATAGGCAGTTACTTTCTTGATCCCGCAAATGAACATGAATATGCCGGACACGACTTGTTCAATATACGGGCCCACTGGCAAATCAATGAGCAGATACGCCTAAATGCCAAGCTGGAAAATGTCTTCGATGAAGAATATGCCAGCCGAGCGGATTACGCTTTTGGATCCTACCGGTATTTCGGCGGACAGCCTCGGGCGGTATATTTAGGCGCAAATTACGCTTTTTAGCCGTTGAAGACTTCAGATGAACCAACGCCAATGAGCAGTATTGTTTTGCTTTAGTAAAAATTAAAGCGGGCTCTGCTGCTTCTGGCGATTAAATTTGTCTGCATCCACACCTTTCTTCCAATAGCCCGTAGCGAACAGGTTCATCCGCTGATAACCTAAATCATTTAACAATATGCCTTTTATTGTTCGCACGCTACGCGCTTCTAAACCAAAAAAGACCTGAGTGTTGTCACTGGGCATTACTTTAGCAACTCTTTCGACCTGTTGTTCAAATGTCTGGCTTGATTCATCTTCGATATGCCACTCTATCTTCAGGTGATCCCCTGCATCCATGGCAATCATATCAGCGCGTGTGGGTACGCTGATAATCGATTTTAAGTTTGCCTGTCGTGGTATATATCTAGCAAAACCATTAACCGCGTTGATAGAGGTTAAATCACCAATAAGTAAGTAGTTGTCTTCATTGTAGTTGCTTAACTTAGGGGCTCCAGGGCCGGCAATTGCTGCAAAGTCCCCTACTTTGGCCGTACTAGCCCAATTCGTCGCAGGACCTTCGTGTCGATTGACTACAAAGTCAATGGTTAATTCTAATGAGCCTGCATCAAAGCTGCGAATGGTATAAGAGCGCTTAAATGCTGGTTTGGGCGCATCGAAAGCGAGTTCAGGAAATTGTTCCCCCGGATGAGGTACCAGTACCTTTACATGAGCACCTTCTTTTCCTTGTGGAAAGCCAGCCAGTTGTTCTGAACTAAATACGATTCGACGTAAATGTGGCGACAATGATTCGACGCGTGTAACGCTAACTAAACGTGCTTGGGGTTTCATCTCAGCTCCTCATATGGTTGATAATGTCAACTATATACGTATTATAATGTTAGTCAACCACCAAATGAGAATAATTACTATTTACTAACATTGAGCTGTAGTCATAAACAAAACGCCTGATCGCAATGATCTAGGCGCTCTATTCTTTCGCTGAGTGTATTTTTATTTAAAATGCACGCCGGTTATGCTGCCGATTCTGGTGGAACCATTTTCCCACCGGTTCCGATTAGGCTAGATGCGCCATTTGATAAGCCTGCGACAGTAAAGCTAGGAGGTACCATTTTACCGCCTGTGCCGATTTGTGCCGGTGGCACCATTTTACCACCAGTGCCTATTAGGGCAGACGCGCTATTTGATAAACCTGCAACCGTAAAGCTAGGAGGTACCATTTTACCGCCGGTGCCGATTTGTGCAGGTGGCACCATTTTCCCACCAGTGCCTATTAGAGCAGACGCGCTATTTGATAAGCCTGCAACAGTAAAGCTAGGAGGTACCATCTTACCGCCTGTACCGATTTGCGCAGGTGGCACCATTTTACCACCGGTGCCTATTAGGGCAGATGCGCTATTTGATAAGCCTGCAAACGTAAAGCTAGGAGGTACCATTTTACCACCAGTGCCAATTTGCGCAGGTGGCACCATTTTACCACCAGTGCCTATTAGGGCAGACGCGCTATTTAATAAACCTGCAATAGTAAAGCTGGGAGGTACCATCTTACCGCCTGTACCGATTTGCGCAGGTGGCACCATTTTTCCACCTGTACCTATCAAGCTTGGAGGAACCATTTTCCCACCCGTACCAATCGCGAATGCTGAGCTAGAGGCAAAAATAGATAAAACAACAGTGGCAGCAAGAGTAGATTTTTTCATGACATAGATCCTATTAATATTATCAGCGGAGAAATTTCCACTAAAACGATTATCAAGGATCTATATCGGCAATGTCACATATAAGGTTAAAATATGAACATATAAGTAGTATGTTGAGAAGAAAAGAGTTTGTACTTATTCCATTAAATTTTCGCTGAGTGGCTAATTATTTAATGGTGTTGATATTAGGCTTTAAACCAATTTTTTGAAATCAGTATGTAACCTTGAATTAAAACTAAAAGTGCAGAATAAGTGGTTAACCCATGGAATATATAGGGTGCAGCGTAATAAACAAAGGTACTTGGCAGGTCAAAGACACGACGTAAAACGTATTCTACAAGTATGAATTGGTGTAAAAGTATGTAAAAGAAAACCAATTGGTACAGGGTGTGGTCTAGATTTAAAGAGCTATATCGTTTCGGAAAGTACTTCGCCATAATAAACACACGAGCAAAAAGAAAATGCCTAACCCACAAGTTTATTGTTAGCAACAAAACGTACCAAAATATCATTGCTGCCTCTTGCGAGGTAAAATACCAGTAAGCCTCAGCCCCTAGACATAGTGCCACCACAACTACTGTTGGCCATCGAAGACTATCCTCACTGACCTTATACAAGGTCCAACAGGTCACTAGATACGTTGCCAATTTTAGAGAAACCTGAAATTGTTCGCTGATAACAAGAGGATATAATAATTCAGAAGACAGATTAGCGGCTGCAGAGATAATAATAATGCTAACAAGGTTAATGTCGCGAATAAATAACACAGCGACAAACCCTAATAAGGCTAAATATATTTTTTCGAACAGTAAACCATCACCGTAAGTGAGAAATCCGGCACATACAAAAAGAACGGAACCAAATATTTTTGGAAGACGGGAAGAGCCTACAAACACAGGGGGTTAGAATCTATCGGTAATAAATTTAAAGTAGCCTACGATTTGATTGACGAAATTATTACGAGTTTCTTCTTTGGCCTTACTGCGGCATACCGACCACCATTTCTTCACAACCTCAATTTGCAAGGTACGCAAAGACTCGGGTTTGTTGTTCTCAATCGCTGAAACAGTTTCACGGCTTAGCCCCAAACGAAGCGCTAAGTCCCCCTGCGTATAACCCGCCTCTTTTCGGAGGTTTCTCAAAATGACCGGCAGTTCACTACTATGTAAATCCATGATTAGGTTGCCTAAAAAAGCGGTTAATTAATTCGACTGTTGATGGTAACTATTTTACGACACCTAAGTAAAGAAAAATCCCCTAAACCACTAGAACATATATAGATGCGTATCGCTGGGCTTATGCAAATTGCTTATAATTCAACCAACAAAAAGTCCAATTGACATTCCTTCTTATGCAAATTCATTCAATCAGTAGCCAGTGTGTCTTCCGCCTCAATAGTATTGGCGATACTTTTTTTAACCAGTAATCGTGCAGTCTCATGTTCAGCATGCACAAAGGCGCTGATCCCCATCCCCTGCAAAGCTTTCCTTTCTTCAACACTATTAATTTTCACGATTACTTTAGCTTGAGGATAAAAGTCTAAAACAGCTTGGCAAATGATTTTCTTTTTCACTAAATTTGTTACTGTTAAAATGACACTCGCAGATTCTTCTACTTTCAATGACTCCAGAACGGGCCGTTTATCCAAGTGACCAAAGTAAGCCATGTAGCCCCGTTCACGAGCAAGTAGTACATGCTGTAAATTATCAGAAATAATGACAAAACGTATGCTCTTCGCACTAAGCTCCTTTGCTACAATGCGTCCAACGATGGCGAAGCCACAAATAACTGTGTGCTGATGCTCATTGATAGGGGTTATTTTATCTGATTCAAAGAATTCAACCACAAACAGTGCTGCTAACTTATATATATTGTTGACCATAAAAGGCGTGACAATCATGGACAACACTGTGACGAGAATAAGGAAGCTACCTAACTCGTTGGAAACTATATTTTCCGACAATGCCAATGAAAATATCGCAAACGAAAACTCGCCTATCTGGCACAAAGCAATGGCGGTTTTAACGGCATCACTTTTATTTGATTTTCGGCGTAGCAGCGCAAAAATAAATAACGCTTTTATCAACATGGCTAACGCTAAAACTCCCAAAACCATGAAAAACTCTTGATAAAAATAGACGATGTCTATCTTTGTGCCTATGGAGAAGAAAAACGCGCCCAGCAAAATATCCTTATATGAAGCAATGTCTGACTCTACTTTTACATGAAAATTGGTTTCCGCGATGATCATACCTGCGATGAACGCACCAAGTGAGTAGGTAAATCCCATTTCATGTGCAAGCAATGAGGCACCGATAACAATGGTCAACACCGACCCCAAAAATAGCTCTTCCAATTTAGCGTTTGTGGAAAAATGCAGCAGCCATTCAATAATTTTCTTGCCCAGAGTAAACATGAACACAATCACCAGCGTGGCAGACAGTAAAGTATTTAACAGGACGTCACCCACTGACAGTTCGCTGTTAGCTAAAAAGCTAATCAATAGCAGAATGGGGATCACAGCTAAGTCTTGAAAAATCAGGATCGCAACCGACTTTTCACCATAAGGCGTAACGACGTCTTTAGATTTCTTGAGATAACTTAAAACAATGGCTGTCGATGACAAACTAAATGCTAAAGCGATAATCACCGACGCCGTGACTGTTTGTGAAAATAGATAGTGAGCGATGGCAAAAATGAGTAATGCACTACCGACAACTTGCACAAAACCATTAATAAAAACCAGCTCCTTCATTTTTTTAAGTTTATTAAATGAAAGTTCTAACCCTATGGTGAACATCAGGAAGACGATACCGAACTCACCAATTAGATCCAGAGAGTGCAACTTTTCGCTATCACCGAAATGAAAAATATTGCTGATAATGGTCCCAGTTATTATGTAACCGATAATATGCGACACCGAAAGTTTCTTCAGCACTATGTTCAACACGGTTGCAATGGCTAACGAAATAAAAATTATCAGTAAAACGGAATCCATGTATCTCTATCCAAATTTAATGTCAGTTTAGTGCTACATGGCACTAACAAACTTATAACAAAAAGTAACTTAAATTACTATAAATTGCACTTATAGGAATAAGTAGAATATACCCCACCTTTTAATAAGTCTATTTGTATAAAATGAAGATGAATAAAATTTGAAGCGACGGCCATGACAGTATAAATAATGGCACTATAATTTAGGTTCAGGAACTCGCTTGCTCTATGGTTATAAAAGATTTGACTCATGAAAAACTTGGGCTTAGTAATGCTCACCCTAACCTTGCGTGGAGTCATAGCGATTTAATATGAATATGTAAGGACATAAACATGAAAGCTGTCAAACAAACTTTCATCCTACGTGAAGCTTTTCCCTCACACGTTAAATATGGCTTAAAGGGCTCGGTGCGCAATCACTTCGCAGGCATTATATTCGAACCCACCCAGAGTATTAAATCTCTGACCTTCGCACTCATTTTTACCTTTGTTTTAGTCGGCTGCTCATCTAACACATCCGTTGGCCCTTTAACGCGTCATAATACTTCTACTCAAAATACTGGGGCCTCTGATTACAGCAACAGTGAGCCTTCTGAGCATGCACTGAATATTGAGAATAATATCTTTGCTGGGCAAGTTGCACCGCTACTATCAGGTATGGGGGAGCACGGTTTATACCCATCTACTGGCAATAAACGTGCACGCGTTTTTTTTAATCAAGCCATAGCCCTCACATACGGATTTAACCATTTAGAAGCGCGGCGTTCGTTTAAACAAGTCGTCGCGCTAGATCCAAACGCCGCTCTGGCTTATTGGGGCCAAGCATTAGTCTTAGGCCCAAATATAAATGGGGCGATGGAGCCAAGTGCCGTGCAGCCAGCTTATGAAGCAATAACAAAAGCGTTTGAGTTAATTGCGTACGCTTCTCCTAAAGAAGCTGCGCTTATTCATGCGCTCAAACAAAGATATTCTCAAGACGAGTCTCTATTTGATCGGAATAGGCTCGATTTAGACTATGCGGATGCTATGCGAGCATTAGTAATGGAATATCCTAATGATGCCAACTTTCGCACTTTATTAGCTGAAGCTCTAATGGTTATTCATAGCTGGGATTATTGGAACAGCGATGGCCGGCCAAAAGAGTGGACTCACGAAATATTAAGAGTGTTAGAAAATGGACTAAAGACCAGCCCATCTCATGCAGGGCTAAATCATTATTACATTCACGCAGTAGAGGCTTCAAAACAACCTAAGCGAGGACTCGCCAGTGCCAAAGTACTTGAAAATGCAGTTCCAGGTGCGGGTCACCTAGTGCATATGCCTTCACATATTTATATTCGTACTGGTCATTATCAACAAGGTGTAGCGAGCAACGAGCAGGCGATTTTAGTAGATGATAATTACATTACACAATGCCGCCAACAAGGCGTATATCCATTAGCTTACGTACCACATAATCGGCATTTTCTATGGGCAATGGCTAGTATGCAAGGCAATAGTGAAAAGGCGATCAAGGCGGCTGAGCACATGGCAGCACATATAGACACGCAACTAATGACTCAAGAAGGACTTGGAACACTTCAGCACTATTGGGTAACGCCTTGGTATGCTTATGTGCGTTTCGGTAAATGGGAGAAAATTATGAGCACAGCGAAACCCGCAGCTGAACTTTTATACCCGCTAGCGGTGTGGCATTACGCCCAAGGCAGCGCGTATAGCTCCAACGGGCAGCTCTTAAAAGGCAGAACCCATCTGCAACAATTAAAGCAACAAGCGAAGAACAAAAAGCTCGCTGAGATCACTGTCTGGCAGATAAATGATGCATACAGTGTCATTAATATTGCTGCACTAGTGCTTGAAGGCGAAATAGAAGCCAAGGCTAAGAATTACTCAGCTGCTATTGACGCGTTAACCAAAGCCGCCGCGCTTGAAGACTCCCTTAACTACAATGAACCATCCGATTGGCACGCCCCTGTACGTCAGTCGCTTGGTGCCATATTACTTGCGGCCGGTGAATTTAAAAAAGCCCAAGACGTTTACCAAGCCGACTTACAGGTATTTCCAGAAAACGGTTGGTCCTTATATGGCTTGCATCAATCACTTGTGGCCCAAGGGCTATCAACTGAGGCCAGCAAAGTTAACATACGATTTTTGAAGGCCTGGCAACACGCAGATGTTGAGCTTGATAGTTCTGTGGTGCATTGAGCAACGCCGGTGAAATACCGATTCAATTCAAATAATTTGCTGCTTCACTTTTCAATCTACATAGTGCTCTAGTCATCTGACCGTTATCGGTAATCTTATATTGTGAGTCGCTAATTAAGGCCGTATCATGGCGCCACAAATCAGCCTACTAGAGCTCACCATGACAGATACCCACATTGATTCAGCCGATTTTATGGCCCAAATTAAAAACACCCAAGCGTTATGGGCGTTGCAAGATAAAACCAGTGACGGCTGGGTAATATTAGATTCGATTAATTTTGAAGACACAGACGTGATGCCGCTGTGGTCAAATGCACAGCTCGCCAAAGAGCATTGTGTGGATGAATGGGAAGACTATGTCCCTAAAGCCATTTCAGTATCAGATTGGCTAGAATTTTGGGTTGAAGATTTAGCCGAAGACAATGTTGTTATTGGTATCGAGTGGCGTGACGGTGGTGAATATTTAGAGGTGGAACTGGCTGACTTCAGTCAGATGCTTGCAGAAGTTGAAAAATTCTAAACGTTTCAGTAATCACAGGGGTAATGTTTGGTTTGTCATTTAAATCATGTGCAACTAAACCATGCTTAAGCAACGTTATCTAATCCACGGAACTAAGCTTTTCTTGTACCGTCTCATTAAGGGCGCAACTTTACTGCGCTCTTAATGAGTTTATTCCTCTAGTACAATACCGTTTCTCAAAATCCCCACACCTTGAACCTCTACTTCAGCAATATCTCCGGGTTGCAAGAACACGGGGGGATTTCTTGGATACCCCACCCCTGAAGGCGTTCCCATAGCGATACAATCACCAGGCTGCAACGTCATGCACTCGCTAATTTGTACAAGTGTGTTTACTACATCAAAGACCATGTCATCGGTATTTGCCTGTTGCATAACCTGATCATTAAGGCGCATTTCAATGTTCAGCCCTTTTGCACCTAGCGGCAACTCATCTGGAGTGACTATCCATGGACCAAAACCACCAGTTTGATCAAAGTTTTTGCCCATTGTCCATTGCGTACTCCAGCGCTGATAAGGCCGCACTGAGCCATCGTTAAATAGTGAATAACCCCATACGGCATCTAAAGCGTTATCAACGGTGAGGTACTTAGCTTGCTTACCAATGACCACAAGTAATTCAGCTTCATAATCCAATTTATTGTTTACTTTGGGCAGTAGCAATGACTGATTATGGGCAGCTAAACTCGTGGGTGTGCGCATAAAGATAGCAGGATGTTCAGGTAGAGAATTGTTGCCCTCTTTTGCATGATCTACATAATTTAGCCCCAAGCATAAAAATCTTTCAGGGTTATTCACAGGCAATGCGAATTCAATGCTATCTAATGGGATAGTAGGACCATTATAGGCTGACATTTTCTTGCTAAGTTCGTTGAGAACCGCCATCCCCTTTTCAATCAACGTTTTCATGTCTCCAGGGAAGCCTGCATCTAAAAGTGCTAAAGGGATCACGCCATCATGGCGTTTCACCGCCAGCTTAATCTGTTCGTTCTCTTTATACTGAAGAATTTTCATCGTTTTGTGGCTCCTTAGCTAACGAGCGCAAGCGAAAATGGTGCTCGACGAACAACGTTTCGCCTCGTTCTGTGTTATAGCAACTAGGCTCGTGAGTAAGATCGGCTCTAACCCCTCCCACCGCGTCGATAGCGATATATTCACAATCTGAAAAGAACAGTTCAGTAATCACCGATTCGCATCCGGCAGCTGATACTACTACATGCAAATGAGCACTGCGCCATGGACTTCGCTGAAATGCCTTCAGTAAATCACCAACCGGGCCATCCATAGGCACTGAATACGGCTGTGGACGAATGGTCTTTACTACAAACTTACCTTGTTCATCGGTATAAATTCGCCCACGGTTGTTCATGTCGTCTTGTGTTTCATCTTCATTGGAATACAAACCTGAATCAGCGTTGTACCAAATATCGAGCAGAGCATTGCTCATAACACAGTCGTTTTCATCAGTCACCACACCTTTAAAGACCAATGGAGTGCCGGGTTCATCGTCCCGGCACAGCATGCCACCTTGGGGAATAACAGGTGCATTTTCAAGGTAGAATGGCCCCAAAGGGCTTGCTGAAGTCACTTCTGGGTTTTTACTCGCTGCAAGCAAATCAACTAAGCTAGTGATGCCCATCACGTCAGACAACAACATAAACTCGTCACGAGCTCCTGTGGTTTTTTCTCCCACTTGGTAAAAAAAGTTTAATAACTTGGCCCACTCACCGTGGGATAAATCGACATCTCGAATAAAGCCGTGAAGACACTTTACCAATCCCGTCATCAGTTGAGTTTGTCTATTTTTATTCGATGTCTCAAAGGATGCTGCAATATAGTCAGTTATCGTCTCTTGCGTTAGATCTCTCATTTTTTCCCTTAATCTAATGGATACATTATGCGTACACTAAAAACAGGTGCTCAATCCCTAGTGAGGCTCCCATGCCACAACTGCGCGCTTGAAGGCCTGTCGGGCAGCGACAGCGTTATACCAATTAATTAATCCTGAGTAATGCTCGATAACTAATCCACACAATTTATAGCGGTGGACATTGACGATAGCGGCAATATCAGCCAAAGAGAATTTAAACCCCACAAGGTAATCGGTTGTTAAAAGCTGAGTGTTTAATTCCCTCATGTAATTGTGAGCTTGTTGAATATTGCTTTCGACCCGCTCACTCGAAAAGCCCGCCACAAAATCTTTCACAAACTGTATTAACTCTGGATTTTTTTGATGAGTTAAGTAGTAATCGACTTCTTTGGGGTCAGAGTAATGGCCAAATTTTTTGAATATCAATTCATAAGTGAGATGTTTGAGGCACCATTGATTATTATTGGATAGATCTATCCACTTTTGCATCTCACGTTTTTGCGTTTCACTAGACGGGTGCAGTTCTGGCCCATCGAACGCCTTATCTATGTAAGCAATAATATCGACTGATTCGAGTATTAATTTTCCGTTGTGCACAAAAGCAGGCACGTAACCTTTAGGATGAATCTGTTGATAATCAGCAGTGGCATTTTCCATCAAATGCAGGTTAACAGGATGGCTCTCCCACCCTACACCTTTTTCTTCTAGGGCAAATCGTACGCGCTGAGAACAACTAGACATACCAAAGTGATAGAGGTGAACACCCTTTAAAGATGTAATGCTTTGGTTGCTTGTTTCAGTGATCGCCATTCGTTTTACTCTGCTAGATGATGAATTTTTACGTACACACGACTGGCTAAGTTCAAGGTTTTTAATGCTTAGACGTCACCAAGTCACATTGCGGTACATGTGTATCACATGTAAATTTAATGTACTTTCTAGGTTAAGCTCTGTCAAGAGATAACAAAGCGCAGGTTAAAGTGTTTCAGCTAACGTCAAGGGGGATATCTTCGGCTATCCTAGGGTCTTAGAGCAGATTGCGTTTTATGTGAGTGTGAAAAAAAGTATTAGCTTAAGCGAATTCAGGAGCAGAATTGAAAAATAAAACGTCAATACATCTAAGTATTCGGATGCGGTTAGAAGCCATTTAACAGTCAAGAGTATCCCTACCATTGTCACATATAAGCTAATAGAAGTTAAAAATGAGCGTACAAAAGCTCTCAAATTTTAAATCAGAATCCTGATAAACGTGTTCAGCTTGCGCATCACGAGCACCTCGAAGAGTGAAACGCTTAGAGTGAAGATATTGTCGAACGTTAAGCAATGATCTTAGCGTAAATGCTGATAAGGTTCGCACCACCAAAGATAAGCAGCCCCAAGCATGCCAGTTTAAAACATTTGGCTAACACACCAAGCAAACATGAATGCCAAACTGCCAAGTAAGGTTTCCATTACTGTCCATGTTTTTAAAGTAGTTTTTTCATCCATATTTAACAGTCGACTGACCAGCCAAAAGCCAGAGTCGTTAAAGTGAGATAACACCGTTGCCCCGCCTGCTATAGCGATAACCAAGCAGCACAAATCTACTGCGGATAACCCTGTAGTAGCGGCGACCATGGGCGTTAACAATGCAGCTGTTGTGGTCAGAGCAACCGTCGCAGAGCCCTGAGCTACCCGTAAGCTGGCTGATATAATAAACCCCGCTAGGATAATTGGCATGCCAGTATCAGCCAACAAGCCTGCTAATGCATCGCCAATTCCACTGGCTCTGAGCACACCACCAAACATGCCGCCTGCCCCTGTGACCAAAATCACACCGCAAATTGGCGCTAAAGAGTCACCGCACCACTGTTCAATTTTACCCATGCCATAGCGACGGCTAAAAAGAGCAATACTGACTAATAATGTAATAAGTAGCGCTACCGGTGTTTTGCCCAATAAGCGCAAGGTATGCACTATTCCGCTGTTACCTTGGATAACATCCGCTGCAATCATTGTATTGAGGCCAGTATCCATAAAAATTAAGCACACAGGCAGAAGTAAAATCAGTATCACGCTAGAAAAAGTGGGCAATTCCCCACTTTTTAAATTCCCTGTAGATTGATCGTCTTGACTGAATAGCGAATGCAAAGGAATATTAAAGCGTTTACCCGCATATTGACCGTACAGATAGGCGCCTAGGTACCAAGTAGGAATAGCAATCACTAACCCCACCATTAACAGTAAACTAATATTCGCGCCCAAAAACTCTGCTGCCGCAACAGGCCCTGGGTGCGGTGGTACGAATGCGTGCATCACCGCAAATGCGCCAGCTGCCGGTAAGGCATAGGTCAATACTGAGCCATTAAATCGGCGGGCTACGCTAAAGATAATGGGCATCATCACTATTAACCCAGCATCAAAAAAGATCGGAAAACCAAAGCATAACGAAGCTACACCTAGTGCTAAAGGCGCTTTGTCTCGCCCAAAACGATTGACTAAGTTGTCAGCCAATACTTGGGCACCGCCCGAAACTTCGAGCAACTTGCCTATCATAGCGCCTAAGCCGACCAGTAATGCCACAGATGCCAGCGTCCCCCCGAAACTGCTCATCAAGGTAGGCACCACTTCCACAACGCTAATTCCAGCGACCAATGCGGTCACAAGACTCACCAGCGACAGAGCGATAAAAGCATGCAAACGAGCACGTACAATTAGAAATAACAACGCTAACACTGCACCAAGTGCTACCGTTAATAAGTACCAAGGTTCGTTTATAAATGACAGGTTTTGCATGTTAATTAATTCATCTGTTGTTATTTAACAACAAATTAACACCATAATACGGCAGTTTCATCATTTGCAGGTAATTTAATGACAAAAAGCCTCTTAACTTATAAAGGCTAAAAGGGATCATTAAGGCTGTCTGATAAAAACGCAGCTCCAGCCTTATAAAATGAGAACGTAACGCGATCACAGAAAAGCAATAACGCAGAAAGAAAAATGCATTCGCATATACAGGCTCAGATTCCCCCTCAAATTCAGCTAAAACGTTGAAGGTCTATTTCTGAGCTGCAACCACTGATATTTCTACTAATAATTCAGGTCTTGCCATGGCGGCTTGAACGCAGGCTCTTGCGGGTGCATAACCTTCTGGTACCCAAGCGTCCCACACGGCATTCATCGCAGCAAAATGTGCCATATCTTTAATATAAATAGTCGCTGACAACATGTGTTCACGATCAGAATCAGCACTCAACAAAAGCGCATCCACTTTATCCAACATGGTTTGAGTTTGCTCTTCAATACCTTCGTTGGCGTCAGCTGCAACTTGGCCGCATAGGTAAACGGTTCCCTGGTGAATAACCACTCGACTCATACGTTGTTTAATTTCTTTACGCTCGATTGTTGCCACACTAACCCCTGTATTTTATGATTGATCAAAACGAAGGGCGAGATAATAGCAACATCTGGGAACCGAATGTTAGATTTTGCCTATTAACGATAAGTATGTTGCTAATGGCACCTGTGCAAGTTGTAAAACCTAATTATCAGTCGTTAAGTACGCCTAGGTTTCGTCACATGATATAAGCTCAACATCGTACGTACCATTCATAATTTCAGTTACAAAAGGGCTCGCCTCGGTCATTTCAGCGAGCACATAAACTCGATGTTTTGCGCGAGTAAGCGCCACATAAAATAGGCGCCTTTCTTCTGCGTGCTCAAAGGTTTCTTGTTTAGGTAAAAGTGCCTCGACCACAGGTGAAGTGACTTTATCTGACGGAAAACCAAGCTTGCCTCTGGTCATGCCTGTAATAATAGTAAAATCAGCTTCTTTTCCTTTCGCTGCATGAAACGATAAGCACATTATATGCAGATTACTGTATTGCTTATTAAGCACTTCCAGACCTTCCCTATCAGGCAATTGAAACCAGAATCGGGCTAAAATGTAGACTGTAGGCTTTGAGCGCTCGCGCGATATATTTTTAATCCCTTCACTCTCAGTCAGTCTGTTTTTTTCAGTCTTCCCACTCTTGTTAACTTGCTCATACTTCTTATCCGCTTTACCCGCTTTATTCGCCAAAGCAGCAAGCGCTTGGTGCAACAACACTTCACTACTTGACGTTTTATTATCACTGTATAAAAGCGATACTCTAGGATCAGCTACTTTAGCAAGAGAGCAAATATCCTTGGGTATCTGCGCAGGATTCTGACTGACAAATTGGGTGGCAACATCGCCAATTCTATTATTGAAACGAAACGTCTGGTCTAACACATTTTCACTGCTTTGGCCGAAGTACTGGTTAAACTGCGTGGTCAGGGTGACATCTGATCCACTAAACCGATAGATGGCTTGCCAATCATCGCCGACACAAAATAAAGACGCCGATTGGCCTTTTTTGCGCCGTGTCTTCACACTGCTAGAAGTCAGGCTTGCGCATTTTTCGTCTAGCGCGCCAACGGTGAGCGCGCAGTCTCTAAGTGCTCGCACTAAACGAGCTCGGGGCTCTGAAATATCTTGAAACTCATCCACCATTATGTATCGCCATGGAGCGGTAAATTTACCACTCTCTACGTACATTATCGCTTTGCTGATCATGTCTTCAAAATCAATATAAGCGTGTTGAATCAAATGTTTCTGATAGTTCTGGTATATAGGCCTTAGCAAAGTAAAAGCAGCTCTAACTTGCTGAGTATCAATGCCTGCATCCTTTGAGGCGACATTAGCCATTACGGTTTTTACGCTATACTTACCCGGTATAGTAGACTTGTATAACCCGATTAGCTGACAAAATAAGGCTGCCAGTTCACTCAAATAATGAGTTTTTTGCAAACTATGCAAAAGTGATTCGTTAGACAAGGGAGCGATATTTATCTGTAATTTGCTGGCTGCACGTTTTAGTGCACTATTAAATTTTCCCTTCGCATATTGATGATAAAAAAGTTCAATGCACCGTGAACCGCGCTGGCGGTGCATTTCGCGTTTATTCTTTATCATTTCTTGATAAAGATTTTTATCGATATAGCACGGTGTATTTCCCTCTTTGTCTAATACGAAGCACTCGATATACACGTCATCTTGTGGTAAATAAAAATCTGCTCTTTTCTCGCGAAGATGCTTATTTTTGATATCAAATACGTACTTAGCTTGGTAGCGGTATTCAATGCCATTTTTATACAGCCAATTAGCAATATGCAGGTGCACGAAACAACTCACCCTCTCCCCTTTTAATGTACGCACGTTGTTTTCATTCAAGGAACGGGAATAATCAGCTAAAGCGTCAAAATCGAACGGACTCTTTGGTTGATGGTAATAGTTGTTCAAGTATGCAACCACTTGTTTTTGATAGGATTCAGTTTGCAGCTGATTTTCTAAGCTTGCCAATACCCATTTGGTTTTCTTTTGCTCGTCATTTACCCACGGTGATAAGGTCGGGTTTTTCCCTTCGACATGGGTAATAATGGATAGCCCCAAGCTGTGAAAGGTACTGGTTTTAATGCTTTGTATAGCTAGTTTGTGTTTAATGCGCTCATCCATCTCGGCGGCGGCTTTTTGACCATAAGCCAGTAGTAGAATATCCTCTGGGCGCGCTTGACCACTGGTTAGCAAGTATCCTGCTCGGCCGATCATTACACTGGTTTTTCCGGTGCCCGCCCCAGCAAGTAGTAGGTTATTGTCATCATCGATAATGCAGGCACGCCGTTGCTTATCTGTTAAAGGGTTTGACTCGACTCGTTGAAAAAAATCTGCGTATATATGAAGTTGCTTTTGAATGTAGCCTTCCCGCAATGCAGCAATATCCGAGTGGTCCCAGCGATGCATTGCCTCTAACTTTATAACAGCTTCTTTTACAGTCTTACCCAGTGGAGCGCTTTGCGTCCACGTATGCCAACGTGGATATTCTAGCGCTACCCGCTGCTGAATCGCGATGACATGTGAATGCTTGAGATACCTTGCCTGTATCGCGTTTTCTATATTATGCACCAATTGCAGTAACCGACTTTGGTGATAATTAGCCCACTTAATCTGAATGTTATCCACCTGAGTTTTGCTGCCGCGGTAACCTAAAAAATGCAGTTCATGATCCAGAGCGTTTATCTGAAATATCATGGTTGCCCCGAGCCAGCGCCATTCAAATATGGGAGGGACATCAAAATGTCGCCAAGATAAAAACGAAGCCGGTTGGTTTGCATTTGGGCTTGTGTGTCCAGCGCTCACAATTGTTTTTAGCGCTTTTGGTAGTCTGGCTCCTTCTGGAAAATACATTCCGTACTTATCGAATCTTAGGTCAGCTTGTAAGGGTGAAAAAATTCGCCCAAACCAACTTAGAGCAATAAAGTGCCCTTTACCGGTGTTATGGACTCTCGCTGATGGGGATGGTGTTGCATAATTTGGTGGATTTTCCGCACTTGGCGGCAAAGAATTCGAACGCAAGGAAACCTACTTCTTAATGAGTTGACTGAAAAAGAAAAATGATAAGGATAACAAACTTGAAAATACAGTGCGGGAGGCACAGCAGTGTTTACTCTTTGTGTAATTTGCAAGTAAACAACACAAACGTAAAGGCTAAATAAGTCACGGAATTAAAACAAGTAATATCGACGCTGCCATTTAATCACCAAATTTGGCACTAAAAGGCAGCGTTGCTAAGCGGGGACTACTTTTTTAGTAGGTTCTTTTCACCCAGCCTACTAAGTACCAGCTGTCTGCCGCATTTTTCGATTTGCGAATAGCGCTGATTTCTTGCAAATTTTTTAAGCTAGTTTCTAACTCACCTTCCATTAATGCGCTGCGCTCGTAACGGATCAAATGTGAGTTAATTTTAGTCAGCAAATCTTTACCGCTGATCGTATTGGTCCTGCGGGCTCTGACGAACCACATGCACCAAATGACCATGGCGTCGTTTTCACTGATGGTAACCTCTTGCAGATCACTAATCAGACGTAATAATTCAATAAAGGCGTAAATCCCTAACCATGGCTCTTGTTTGTGCTGGAATCCACTTGGCTGGCTTCTCTCAATATGTTCAATCAACGTGCTGATACTAAGCTTTATATTGCCAGGTTTAAACGCATCCGCCGTTTTTTGGCTAGTGCCGTCGTTCGAGTCTGTTCCATCGTTTGAAATCGGTTTTTTCGGGGCTCTAACTGAAATTGCAGGATTAAGGGTAGTATTGATAATCTCTTCAGTAGAATCGGGCTCTATCCCCACCTTTAACAGTGACGAGCGTAATACTTGATTCACTTCTTGCTTTTTACTATTAGCCACATCGATATCAGGTTCCATTTACGTACCTCCATTTTCATTATTATATATGCACAAACTGATGTGCTTACTAACCTGACATGCACTTTCAAGGCGTTGAGCCCTCAATTATAAGGACTACCATACGCTGCTTATATCTGCCCATGCCGACAATAAATATTGTTCGTATGTAAGCTCATCAATTTGTTTAGGCTTATTCATAATCTCGTACCATCGGCTTGTTGCTCAGTACGGTAACCTTGAATGCCATAGCGCTTTGAATGCATAACTATGCTACCACAAAAACGCTCGTATATCTCGCTGTTAACCTGTTACGCAGCGTATATGGTGTGATTTTACCAGTGGTTAATAACGGATTAGATAAATTCTAGGTGTAGAAAATCAAGTAAATTCATTTTTACTCGCTGTCTTGGTTTATTAAGCTAATTAATCGGCCTATCCGTATATTGTTAGTAGAGTAGATTCCCTTCTCTAGAAATTAATGTAACGAGGAATCAATCACATGTTTAATATCTATGTCGTTAATAAGCTTGGTAACAAAACTTGCGTTATTGCTCGAGGGCAAAATGTCACCGATTGAAAATATTGAAACACTTTAGGTATACAATAGCCCTATCTCTGCGTGAAAATGCTACATACAGAGTACGAAAAAATTTACCTTCGAGACACTTTTCGCAAGGGTTGATAATAGAGTGTTGTGTCACTACAGCGTCGAACTCCCCTTCTCGCACGGGTTAGTTATCCATTTTGTACTACCATTGCAGATAATTTGACATTGGCATAATAGTTGATTCATGTAGAGTCATTGAAGCGCGTATATCCGCTCTCAAGGACGTTGATTACGTCTATCACAGCCAATCGTCCAGCACCTGAAATGGAGAGAAATATGTTTTTTGAATCTTGGAGTGAAATAACGCGCATTATCACCACCACGTTGATTATTTATCCTTTTTTAATTATAGCAACGCATTTAGTTGGTAAACGCTCATTTGCTAAAATGAACAACTTTGACTGGATAATCACCGTAGCGGCGGGCTCCATCTTAGGTTCTGCTATTTTATTGAAAGACGTGGTAATTACTGAAGTTTTAGTCGCGGTTAGCCTACTCTTTTTTTTGCAATATCTACTCACTTGGACCAGCGCCCATTTTTCGACTTTCGATAAAGTAGTCAAAACTTCTCCACAATTGGTATTTTTCGACGGTGAGTATATAGAGCATGCTATGAAAGATGCGCGCCTCACCCGTACTGAAGTAGAAGCAGGTGTTCGAAAAGCTGGTTTCGGTGATTCAAGCCGAGTAATGGCGGTAGTTTTTGAGGCTGACGGGGAATTAAGTATCGTGCCGAAAAGCGAAATTCATGATCAGCTCATAATGAAGTTACGCAGCGAAGCAAGCTAATGACTAGTGGCCGATGGCTAAAGAGAATAAACCAAGGCGCATACACCGGGTCAATAAATCCCGATAAACTCAGGTACTGAATATGACCGATGACTACTTTCACGTCCTAAACCTAATTGGTGTCGCTTTTTTCGCTGTATCAGGCACGCTACTCGGTTACGAAAAAAAAGTAGGTGGCTTTGGTGTGGTGGTGGTGGCGAGTGTCACCGCTCTTGGCGGTGGTTCTTTGCGCGACTTACTGCTGAATGAGCCAGTATTTTGGGTTGCCGACCCAGATTATTTGTATTCTACTTATGCTGCAATCTTCATATCTGTAGCGTTTATCCGCTACCTGCCCCATGTTTCAAATTATTACTTCTTGCTTCTAGATGCCTTGGGGATGGCTATTTTCAATATAGTCGGCATTGAGAAATCCTTGATAGGCGGTACGGGCATGCTCATCGCGATTACTATGGGCACCACCACAGGTATTTTTGGTGGGCTTATTCGTGACGTAATTTGTAGGGAGGTCCCCTCAGTTATGCGGGGCGAACTGTACGCCTCTGCATGTGTATCGGGCGGGTTAGTGTACGCAGCATTATTCTCTCTTGGAACGCCCTATATTTGGTGCATTTTCGGTTCTTTGTTCACCACAATATTTATAAGAATGGGGGCATTACATTGGGATTGGCAGCTTCGTTTTTTTAAGAAAAAATATCGCAAATCAAGCGGTTCCAGCGTTGACAAGTCCCGCTAAAAGCTAAATGGCTGAACGCACCAGTAGTAACGCTTATGTTGGCGGTCATTTGATATTGAACGTCATTAACTGGTAATACTACTTTACTGCATATTTTTGAAATATACGGTCAATTTCCCCTTCATTTTTTAGCGCAGCTATAGCTTCATTCAATGAGGGCAGCAAGTCACTAAACTCTTTGCGTAACCTTAAGAACACTTCACCTTCGGAGTGTACACTGGCAAGTGCAATGGGAACATCGTAATGTAAGGACCAATGCTTTGCGGTAACGCCCTCTAAAATAACACTCCGAAATCGAAGCATTTGCAATCCTTTGATTAACCTTGCCTCTGAAAAAAAATCCACTCTAATAAATTTGTCGTCGTCGTGATAGTCATACCCGGAAACAGTACCAACACGTTGGCCATGTATAGAGCTTGGGGTTACATAACCATGCGCATTCTCTGGAAGCGTCACTATGTATTCGGTCAAATTAAAAATTGTACTGCTGGCAACGTACGGATCACCTATATCACCGTCTTTGAACCAGGCTGAGCTCATAAAATCCACATCCAGCAGTCCCTCATCGAATGCTTTATCGGCGCGTTTTGGTGGGTAGTAGTAAAACTCAAAAGAATAGCCCGCTCGATCCAATATTGCTGCAATCACTTCAGCAAATATTCCTGGTTTGTCGACGTCCCCAAAAAAACCATAGGGTACCCAAGAGCCAGTACCTGCCAAATTATATTTGAGCGTAACCGGCATTGGCCGTTCAGGTGCAGCATCAATGTTCACACTAAGTAAGATGAACATTGCCATGACAGTAGCAATCAGTGTTTGCAATTGACGATGCCTATTTTTCATTTATAACTAGCACTCCATAAATCACATCTCACACAGTATAGTATTCGGAAAAATAGTTTTCGGAGATTGGTTAAATGAATTTGGATAATGACGTCTAAATACGTAGATTATAGAGTTGAATTTGATAGACAAAAATCTGTAAAAACAAGTGTCCGAGCGAAATAATTTACTGGTGATAGAGAGGTGAAGATTGTCGAGCCTGACGTGAATGGCGATCGGACGGCTCGTCAATTCAATCGCAAACTTGGGTGAAAGGTGTATCTTATCCCTGCTACAGGATAGGGGCTTGATAAAGCACTAGCCCTAAACGCCATATCATATGAACCTTGTTAAACGAATAGGTTATTCCGCACTTTATGGCTCGTTAGTGGCGGGCTGACGTTAACGGGCTCATTTATAACTTAATACGGTATAATTTTGACCGTAATTTACGCGCTACTCACTTGTCAGTACTTTTCTTTAAGTGCCTTTTTGACAAGTTTTAGTCGCTGGGTAAGTAATCTCAATAGCCATAGCGTTATTCAATAACGGTTAACAGCTCGCCCAACTTCGCATCAGGTTATGGTACACCCCAGTTAAGCGTTTTACTTCAGCATCGTTATTGCCCAGCTCAACCGTAAGCGCTTGAATAGATTGGTCCAAATCAAACAACATACTGCGCTGATCGTTACTGCGCACTAGACTTTCAATCCAAAAGAACGATGCTGTCCTGTGCCCTTTTGTCACAGGGTTAACCTGATGAAGGCTATTTGCAGGATACAAAATGACACTACCTGCATTGAGCTTAATTTGCTGCAAACCAAACTGGGTTTCGATACTGAGTTCGCCGCCATCATAGGTTTTGGGCTCTGATAAAAACAACGTGGCGGACAAATCTGTGCGCAGCATCTGATGACTGTTCGGAATGGGCATAACCGACGCATCTACGTGTAACCCGTAGTGCTCACCACCTTGGTAGCGATTAAATTTTGGCGGGTAAATCTTGTTCGGTAGCGCAGATGACATAAATAGCGCATTGCCCGACAATTTACGAATTACCGTATTTCGAAGTTCGATAGCCAATGCACTGCCGTCATCAAGTTGTTGATTATATTTTACTTTTGAAGCCTGACTACCCGCGGTATGTTTACCATCTAGCCACTGGCCTTTATCTAGTGCTTGGGTGAATTGGGTAACTTCTTTTTTGGACAGTAAGTCTTCAATAACGGTTAACATGGGCCTCTCTTTCGTTTATTTGCTTTGGGTTTTCTTGCTTTGCTTATAGGCATTTTATTGCGTATTTGTATTCTTCGCTAGCTCCTCTCAGCAAAGACTGCCTAACCCAACGCTTAACGTCAATAAATACAATCTAGGGTAATATCGCTGATGGTCTCGCATCCGGTTAACGCCATTGCAAGCTCTAACTCTTGCTGAAGTAAGGTCAAACTATGGGCAACACCCAATGCTCCTGCAACTGCTAGACCATTTAGAACAGGCCGACCAATCAATACACCGTTTGCGCCTAGGGCTATGGCTTTGAAAATATCAGTACCTCGGCGAATGCCGCTGTCTAACAGTATGGGAAATGCTTCTCCTACTGCGCTTCGTACTGGCGGTAACAAGTCGATACTCGGGGCAAGGCCGTCTAACGTGCGCCCGCCGTGGTTCGACACCACAATACCCGCGCAACCACTTTCAACAGCAAGAATGGCATCCTGAGGGTGGCTAATGCCTTTTATCCACACAGGTAGGTTTGTGTTTTTACGCAGCCATTGAATGTCATCCCAATCGGGTGCATCAGCCATCAGACCGTTGAGTAACACACTTTGTCCGGGTGATAACGACTGTGTCTTTGATGTGGGGTAGTTCACTAAATTCGCTGCTACCACACTGGGGGGTAACAAAAAGCCTGCTCTTTGCTGGCGATTACGAAGTCCGCTTACGGGAGCATCCACGGTGACTACTATGGCGGTGTAACCTGCTTTTTCGGCGCGCCTGATTAAATCAAGCGTATGCTCTGGATCGGGCTGCATATAAAGCTGGAACCATTTACCGGTGTGTTGCGCTGTGCCAATCTGTTCAAGCGGATAAGTAGACAAGGTGCTGGTTAGCATCCCCATATTGACCGCGTTAGCCGCTTCCACTGTGGCAAGCTCACCTGCTGGGTGCAACAAGCTTTGATACGCTAAAGGGGCAATCAACATTGGCCATCTAAATCGGTCTTCGCCCAAAACAACTTCCGTGGTGCCTTTGGTAAATTTACGCAGCACGCGCTTATTCATGCCTATAGCATCAAAAGCAGTGCGATTGCGATTAAGGGTAATATCGTCCCCTGCGCCGCCAGCAATATACTCATAAATACCGTGAGGCATAAAGTCTTTCGCTAAGCGTTCATAATCACTTATAGCAATCACATCTGGTGGGATTTGGCTTAGTTTAGGTAACACGTAATGATCTTTTTTCATGGTTAAATCTTAACCCAAAACAAAAAAGGGAGCACGTTGAAAACCAACCTACTCCCTTGATTAAATTACACAAATTGTAATAAAACGTTTTTAGCTAAAATTAAAACTCGTAAGTTAGCGTTAGCTTGGCGTTGCGTGCTGCACCAATATAGGTAAATGCACCACTACGGTAAGCCGCTAAGTAGTAATCTTTATCCGTGACGTTAGCAACGTTTAAGCGCAAGTTAAGCTGCTCGCTGAAGGCATAAGTCGCGAAAACATCAAATGACGTGTAGCTAGGGACCTTGTACGAATAATCATTGATTTCAGTGTTAAAGCCAGCACCTGAATCAGGTTGCCCTGCGTACATTTCACTTGAGTACGTCATGGTGCCACCAAATGAGAATGCATCGCTTGCTTGATAACGTAACTGCCAAAACGCACTGTTATCAGCAAAATTACTTAAGGTACGGCCTACGCTATCGGTGTCGAACGACTCAAGCACTTCGGCATCCATAAACGTCACACCAAACTGGGTGCTTAAGTCTTCGGTGATGTTACCTACTACAGAGAATTCAGCACCTTTAACGCGGTTTTTACCCGTGTTTAGCGTACCGATACTGGCGTAGTCATCTTCACCGATGCTTTCCATTACGTCATCTTTTGTGATTTGGAAGATAGCTGCGGTTAGTAGCAACTTGTCGTTATAAACGTTCCATTTTGTACCTAATTCGAAGTTTTCGGTGTCTTCTGGCTTACTGTCTGTTACTTGTTGAGGATCACCACAGATACCGCCGTAGCCACAGTTACCGCCCAAGTCAGACTCGCCACCGTTAATGTTGCTTGATGTGCTGTAGGTAAGGTAAACGTTTGCGTCTTCGTTGATGTTATACACCACGCCAACGTGACCGTTCCACAGCGTGTCAGAGTAATCATAAGCTGTATCAACGCCGCCACTGGTTACGACGTTGTCGTAGTCGAAGCTATCGGCACGTACACCAGCAAAAACGGACCAAAAATCGTTAATGTCAATGGTGTCCATCAATGAAACAGACACAGTATCGATTGAGTAATCAGAGTCCTGAGCACCTTTTTCAATGCTACGGCCCATAACACTGTTGATGTTATCAATGTAGTTACCGCTAGCATCGATAATACAGAAACCAGCTGATGCACCACGACGACCAGCTGTAATACAGTTGGTATCACCCGTATTGGTGACATTGTACACGCCGTTATCAACGTCAAGGGCGCTGTATTCAGCACTGACTACAAAGTTGTGTTTCAAGCCGCCTAACTCACGGGTCAAATACACATTTAGCTGGTCAGCGAAGTAATCCACTTCTTGCCAGCCTTGGTGCGTACTCAAACCGATTGTTTCAGCACCTGGCGCATCTAGGTCTGTAGCATCGCGGTTGGTACCGCGGGCACCTGTGGTGACATAACCGTTATCAGTGGTGCCGTAACGCATTAGGTTCTCAACACGGGTATTGCTGTCAATTTCATATTGAGCACGCAAGGTGAAGGTATTGATTTCAGATTCTAGAAAGTCTTGGCCGTCTTGAGTGTACACAGGTAAATCTGCGACTGGCTTACCACCGCCTGCCACAATATAAGTACCCAAGTCAGGGGTATCTTCTGCTTTTAAGTAGTAGTAATCAGCGGTAAGTTTTAACTTGTCTGTTGCTTTGTAATCAACAGAAAGGGCAAGACCATTACGCTCTTGATCAGCAGGACCACGATCGGGAATTTCTTTGTACGAGTGCAAGATATTGGCACGGACCGCTAGGTCGTCATTGATGCGTTTGTTGCTATCAAGTGCAATACGGCGGTAATCGTCAGTTCCTAAACCAGCTTCAAGCTTAGAGAAGTCATATTCTGTGCTCGCTTGCTTAGTAATGCTGTTAACCGCACCACCTGTTGAACCACGCCCAGCAAAGGTAGAGCTTGGGCCTTTCGTGATTTCAACTTGCTCAGTTGCAAAGCTTTCACGTGTTGTCATACCTGGGTCACGTAAACCATCAACAAACACGTCACTGCGTGCTTCGTGGCCACGGATAATGTAACGGTCACCGAACGCATTTCCGTTTTCGCCTGTACCCAAGGTAATACCAGGCTGTGCCGCCAAAATGTCTTTTAAGTCGGTTCTACCAGATTCTTGAATTTGAGTTTGTGTCAGTACGCTGATCGTTTGCGGTGTATCGGCCAATTCTTTTACATGGCGTGAGTCGCCTGAAACCTGAGCTTTATATGGTGCACCCGCTTGTGCGTAAGGGTTGGTATCAACGGTGCGCTCTTCAATTTGCATGGTGTCCAATACAATGGGTTCGTCTTCTTGAGCCATAGCAAATGGGCTCAATAACATGCCGGGTACGCTTAATGCTAACAAGGTTTTATTAGTGTTAACCTTGGGTGAGCGAAGACTCAATGGCGCTATTTGACACGTTTTTGTTCTACTCATTGGTAACTAATCCTTAAATGCTGAGTTGGTGATTAATGAATATTCGATGGGGATCACTAACGTGATCTTTTCTCGTTTGATTGAATCGGGTACAAGTGGCAAGGGATTGGCCTTTTGCAACATATCAAGTGCAGCCTTATCCAGTTCAGCTGAGCCTGAGCTTTCTTTGATGCTAGAAGCCAATACATAACCATCGTGATCGATGGTGAATTGCAACTGCACCACGCCTTCAATTTTTTGCTTTTTTAATTCTCTGGGATAGGTTTTGTATTGACGTAAATGCGCCTGCAACTGTGCGTAGAAGTCGTTGGCATTACCGGCGCGACCGCCGGAGCGTGTTGAGCTAGCACTGCCGGTACCACGATTCGTGGCTTTTTGAGCAGCAGGTGCGGGGGCGCTGTCGTCAGACTGCACCTTTTCTGCCGCATCATTGCTAACCGCTACGTCCTGTTGCTCAGGCTGGGGCTGCGTGAGTGTTGGCTCCTTTACGTCAGGCTCGGGTAACTGTTCTTTCGGCTCTTTCAGTTCTTCCACTTTTTGTATCGCGTTTTGCGCTGATGCTTGTTCAACAACGGGTACAGCTATTGATTCTGCAACAGGTGCCACCTCTTCAACGACTGGCTCTACTTTCGGCTCAGGTTCTGGTTGGAGCTTTGGCTTTGGCTTAGGTTTTGACTCTGGCTTAGGTTCAGGCTTAGGTTTCACAACGGGTTCGACCGTTTCTTCCATCTGCTGTGACTCAACCAATTCTTGATCTTGATAGGCACCTAGCATACCAAGGCCCACTTCGATACCGTCTTGACCTTCGCCGATGGCATTGCCTCTCACTTCTTCAGATTTAATCGAAAGTGCTGCAAACAAACCTGCGTGTAAGGCAGCAGCAACGGCAATCGCGATTAACCATTGGCGTTTGTAACTAACGGGTTGAAAACTAGTTGAAATGAGGGATGCATGGCCATCTATCTGACTCGCTGCAAGCCTTTGTTCACTGTGTTGTTTAGCACGCATCAACTTGACTCTGTCGTTAGGGTGAATAAGTTGATGGTGCTAAACCCTGCAGCGCGCAATATAACTAACACTTTGTCTAAATCTTGATACGTCACTCGCTTGTCGGCACGCACAGCAATATTGGCTGGGTGCTCTTGTAATAGTGTGCTCAACGCTTCTGGCAATGCATCAACGCTGACAACCTCATTATTGAGGTGGATCTCATTGTCTTTCGATAGCTGTAGGGTTATTGGTTGTGCAATAGCCGGTTTGGTTTGGCTATTCTCTGGCAGGGTTAATCCCGCATCCTGAATTTGCTCAATCTTCCCTGCAATCATAAAGAAAATAAGTAACAGAAAAACGATGTTAATCAACGGGATAAGGTTATCGTCGCTATTCGCTTTACGTCTTGGGCGTTGCGCTTGATTGAATAGGCTCATTGTTGCCCCGCTATCGCGTTAGCCTGAGGGCGTAACTTACCCAAAGTAACTTGGGTAAAACCTAATACCTTCATGCGTGAAAGCGCATCAACAATCACTTGCACTTGCGTCTCAGCTGCCGGCTGCAACACGGTTGGCATACTCGCGTCAAACTCACTTGAGAGTGCTACATCTGTTAGCGCTGCGCTATCGCCAAGTGCAACTTGAGCATAAGATAACTGACCATCTACGCTTAAACGTAATAGCTGTGGTTTGCTGTCAGACAAGACACTAGCCGCCAAGCTCGATTGCATTTCCACAGCACTGAACTTGGTGAAAGACGAGGTCAACATGAAGAACATCAGAAGAATAAACACCACATCAATCAGTGCAGTCAGGCTGATACTTTGTTTACGTCGTTGCGGCAATAGCAGGCTCGACATAGTAACTACTCTGCGCCCTGATGACTTGTGGGTTTTGGTTTAGTGGACGATTGCTTTGAGCTAGACGTGTTATTGCTGCTCATTGCAGGGCTGTTAGCACTAGCGTAAATAGTGAACACACGTTGTAGGTCATTTTGAATTGCTTGTGCCTCTACTTCGGCTTTACGTTCAAAGTAGCTATTGAGCATAGAGACTGGAATAGCCACCGCTAAACCAACCGCTGTCGTTAAGAGTGCCTGCCAGATCCCCCCAGAAAGCACTGCAGGATTCACCTGAGCACCGGCAGACTCCATAGCTTTGAAGGCTTCTATCATGCCGATAACCGTACCAAACAGTCCCATAAGTGGGGCTAATGTGGCAATCACTTCTAGTACACGTAAGTAACTGTTGAGCTGAGCGATGGCAAGTTGCGCTTGACGGTAGATTTCATCTTTGATGTCGTCTAATGCCAATGAGGATTTATCGATTAACTGCACCGTACTACTAATAAGAGCAGCACGATAGTTCCGTTGACCATTAACCAATAACAATGCTTGAGCGTGTTTACCGTGTTGTAAAAAGCCGAATGCTTGTTCAATTGCATCAGCGGGTCTTGGGCGCGTGCTATAAAACTGCCAAGCTTTAAATACACCAACCGTCAATGCAACCACAGACAAGCTGATCAAAAGCCACACCACTACTCCACCATTTACGAGCAAATCAATCACAGCAACACCCTAACAACAATCTAAATGAGAACGATTATCAATTTACATCGTTATACGGTTTGTGACAACTGTTTATTGAACTAAAACTAGGGATAATTGTCATTTTTTTCTATTTTGGTTATATCACAACCGATAAAAGCAGCATGGATATCATTTTAAGCTAATATGTTCAGGGTTAAATATTGTTAATCACGTATTAAATAGAGATTTGTAAAGAAATGAGATTTGGTTGTATTAAGAGAATTGAGAGAGAAGCGCTGTTCAGAGGTAAAGTAAAACACTACATGTTTCGCATTTGAGCTTAGAAACGCCAAAGTGTCGGCGCAATACGTGCCTAATGACGCAAGAGTAAACGCGTGGTTTGCAAAGAATCCCTAGCGTTAATAAACAAGCACGCCGAGGGCATCAACAACAAAAATTGGCCTTATTATTTCAGGGTCTTTCGATTCGGCCTCGATATCGGCAAGCATTGAAAGCTTTTGCAGAGTATTAATAAACAATGTACAGCGATAGTAAATAAAGCGCAGCGTTATAAGATATAGCTAGCAATTAATGAACAGTTTAGGGTAGCGAGAAACGCTGATTGCACGATATTCACCCCGCGAAAATAATCAGAGCGCTAGCCCTTTGAAAAGCCAATGCCTGGCTCACATTTTCTGATCCTGTTACAGGTATTGAGAGAATATATATAAGCAGACACGTGCACCAAGACCAATGGTCTTGCTTTATCTTCAGCTTTTACCTTGACGTTATTTATTTTCTAGCAGCTCTTGTAATGTTTTCGGTAATCGAGTGCGTAGCTGATAAGTTAGTTTTTGTTCGTGCTTTTGCCAAAGGATCCCCAGATAAACAATAAACGCACCTAGTAAGGTGAGCATAATAGGAAAAAGCCAGCTGTCTTTAAACACGTCATAAGCCACGTATCCCACATAACCACACACGCCGAGGGCGCCAAAAATAACCAAGACTCTGCGTACCGATACAATGCCAAACCCCATCATTAACAGATTGATACAACAGTAAGCAAACTTAGACCACTCACTGTCAGAGTGTTGCATAGACAAGCCACACCAAAAAGCGATAGTGCCAAACAGGTATAACCAAAATGCGTAATCTAGTGAAAGACGGGAACGAATATCTACCCAAAATGCTAGGCCTAGAATGAGTAAACCCATGTACATAGAAACCAATGCACGTAATTCTAACTCGGGATAATCTCCTGAAAGCATGACGGCGAGATCCATCGATAAGTACCACAGCGTGAGTGCAATGGGCATAAGTAAAAATGGATATTTATAGTTTTTGGCTAATATTACGCCTACAGCGAGTGTCCCTAGTTCCATGTAGAGCCAGTGCCACTGAACATAGCGATGATATTCACGGTAGCTATCGTCACCGGGCCAAACACCTAGCGCGTGCTGCAAACCGAAAATAGCCAAGGGAGTAAGTGACACTACAAAGGTGGCACATATGCCTGCAACAATGGGTAAGCCTTTCTTTGCTAGACGGTTGGCTAACATTATTCCTGCTATGGCGTATACCGCACACAATATAACAATGCCCCAACCACCAAATGACTCCCAGCCTAAGGTCATAAAAAGCGTCATTGCTCCTATGGCCACTAAGCCACCGAAGTAATACAGAACATGGGTAAAATCAAACTTTGCAGTGGTGCTCGGTAAACCGTCAACGAATAGACTTAATTGCTCCGCTTGTTCACGACTCAGGATCCCCTCTTGCACCGCCTGTGTGAGCTGGCTCTGGCTAATATCCATGTGACTTTCTCCCTTTTAACGATGGCTTATGCAATGGCCTGTGCGTTCTTTTGCTGACTCACATCATCAAGTAACAGTAGTAGCGAGTGATAAGGAATACCGCTGTGCTGACTTAGCCCTATCTCGCACGTGCGACTATTACTGTATCCCGCATTACACCCGACAGGTATTTGCGCTTTCAAATGGCGCAGTGCGCTGGCGTTTAGCTCAGGAACAAACATCCCTTTATCTCCCGCGAAGCCGCAACATTCAATCCCTTGGGGCTCTATCACCGTTTTACTACAGGCACTTGCTAGCGCCTGTAAATATGGCGCAAGGCCCATTTTTTGGCTGCTACAGGTGACGTGCAGCGCGACCGGCTCGACTTGCGCGGTAATCGTTAAATCAGCAATCACGTGCTTCACCATAAACTCACTAGTCTCGAAAATCTGCAACCCCTCTACATTTTTCAGTTCCTGGATTTGTTGTTTGCAAGGGCTAGTGTCAAACACAATAGGTATTTCCCCCTCGCTGCTAATGTCCCTTAATTGCTGAGCTAATTGCACGCCCTTTTGTTGGGCCAAATCTGGGAAACCTTTACTGCTAAAAGGCATGCCACAACACAACTCATCAAGCTTATCAGGCAACATGACCTGATAACCTGCCTTGTTAAAAATAGAACGGGCTGCGTCATACGTAGAGCGCTTTTCATTATCTGAAGCAGCGGCCCCCATGTTGCGACTAGCACAGCTCGCAAAATAAATGACTTTTTTCGTTTTAATTGCACCGTCGATGGTTACTTTCTTACCTTTACTCGGCCATTGACTTTGCCACAAGGGCATTTTTTTTGCTGATAACTGATGCATTTTCGCACCGATTTGGTCAGTTAATGCATTCCCTAGCAATTTGGTGGCACTGCTTGAGAGCGCAAAACCAACCCCCGCAGACTTGCTGACCAGCGAGAAATGTTCTGCACTGAATTTAGCGATTATTTCGCCAACGTTCGTTTGATTTTCACTACGCAGTTGCCTAATTAAATCACCTGTATTAATTCCCACAGGGCAGCGCTGAGCACACAAACCAGTAGCCGCGCAGGTATCAATACCCATATACTCAAAGTCTGTCTCTAGCTGATGCAGTTCCTGGGTTTCACTGTCGTTCACTATCTCTGCTTCACGCAATTGTTGTATCCGCCGCCAAATCGCGATGCGTTGTCTTGGGGTAAAACTTAAATCTTGTGAAGGGCAGACAGCCTCGCAAAAACCACATTCAATGCATTTATCGACTATTTCGTTTGCTTTTGGCAGAAGTTTAAGGTTTTTGATGTGACTTTGTGTATCCGCATTGAGTATCACACCCGGGTTCAAAATCCCCGTTGGGTCAATGATCTCTTTGAGTTTTGTCATCACACTGTAGGCTACACTCCCCCACTCTAATTCAACAAAGGGAGCCATGTTTCGGCCCGTACCATGCTCTGCTTTAAGCGAACCCTTAAATTCTACCGCTACAAGCTGAGCGACCGCTTGCATAAATTCATCGTAGCGCTGTATTTCGCTGGGTTCATCAAATGCTTGGGTGAATACAAAATGTAAATTACCCGCAAGCGCGTGACCAAATATGATTGCCTCTGAGTATCCGTGCTGGTCAAATAATTGATGTAAACGCTGTATCCCCTCGGCCATATTGGCGATTGGAAAACACACATCTTCTATTATCACGGTTGTGCCCGCTTCACGCACCGCGCCTACGGCGGGAAATGTGCCTTTTCGAATAGCCCACAACTGTTGGTTGAGTATAAGGTCGCGACTAAACGCAATAGACTGTATGGGCGCGTAGCGGACTATGCATCGTTCGATATTAGCGCAATTCTCCGCCAGCGCCTTCTGGTTGCCTGCACTGGTTTCGATGAGCAATGCCGTGTAACCGTCATTAGGGGTGCAAAACGTATCAGGCAGTCCTGGTTGGCCCTTAACTGAGTTAAGCGCACGCTGATCCATAAGCTCCACAGCATCAACATTTTGTTTTTCAAGGGCTTGTACCAATGCACAGGCTTGCTGAGCACTGGCAAATAAATACAGACCACTGGCTTTGTGCGCATGCTCAACAACGGTTTGGTAAGTAATGTCAGCGATAAAACCAAGTGTACCCTCAGAGCCAATCATTAAATGCATCAACACGTCCAATGGATCCCGATAATCAATCAATGCATTAAGTGCATAACCACAGGTATTTTTAAGTCGGTATTTGTGAGTAATAAGCTCGCGTAATCTTTTGTTCCCTTGGCACTTTTGGGCCAGCACTTCAAGCTCGTTCAGTAACGAAGAGTGAGTCTCCCGAAACTGCGCCTCGCTGCGCGCATCACTGGTATCAACCACGGAGCCATCCGCTAATACCATGGTCATGTCTTTCACTGTGTAATAACTATTGTGCGCTACGCCGCAACACATACCAGAAGCATTATTAGCTGCAATTCCGCCAATTTTACAGCTATTGATAGAGGCTGGGTCGGGCCCGATTTTACGACCGTAACCCGCCAGTATCCGATTAGCATCGGCACCAATAATACCAGGTTGCAGCTTGATCCGAAGACCGCCATCAATGACCTCGTGTCGGCGCCAATCATCCGTCAAGGTCACTAGCACAGAGTCAGATACTCCCTGCCCTGATAAGCTAGTACCTGCAGCTCGAAATGTTACGGCCACCTCAAATTGATGACTTAGCGCAAGTACTGATTGCACCTGCTGAAGGTTTGACAGTTTTAGAACAAGCTGAGGAATAAGTTGATAAAAACTCGCGTCTACTCCTAACGCTCTGCGCCGGCTAATATCCTGAATGATTGTCTCTGGCGGTAAAAGGGATTCAATTTGACTGAGGTATTCGACAGGCAACGGTGTCATTTCATTGTCCTAATAAAGGTATTGAAGGATTGAGTTGGGAAGAAAACGGCATGTATGAGCAAAGAACAATAATGCCCAAAACATGCTAACTCGAATAAGAAGGAAAAGAATCGCATCTTGTGGGTACGGCATCAAGTACAAACCACAACTGGTTTTATACAATTAATTTTATCCAAAGCACTACCCATTTAACAATGGCGATTATCGTAAAAGACGGTTATTCCTTACGTTTGGCTATTCAGAATGTCCTCCCCAATTTTGAACACTGACCTTTTTACAGTCAAAACGCTTCTATAAATTTCTACCTCACCCACGGATAGATCCATTCGACAAATTACACTGCGCGATGAGGCAACAAACGTGATCAATCACTCAATTGATCAGTAATTTCGGAAAATCTGTAACCTTTCAACATATACAACATCAATACTCACTATAGGTAACAGAGCATGTTGGCTGCTCAATAATACCGAGAAGCTCCTAAAAGTAAGGTTTGAATAGTGATACGAATGATAAAAACGTAAAAACATTGTAAATTAATACTATTAATCAGTCAGTTATAAGACTAATAAAAAATCTTTTAATACCAATAGGCTAGGATAGAAACGTTTAAATTAGTCATTTTTGGTGCCCCTTGAGCTGATTAGAGAATGTTTTAATTACGCCTTATGATAAAAGATTATCAAATTATGAAATTAACAATGTTTTATTACACACCCACTTTCAAAGGGTCGCTAAAAGTGTTTAAAATAGGTAACAGAGCGAGCTTAATGTTAGAAAAGTAGACACCAATATTTTTCGCTTTAAAGGATGATGGCTTGGCTCTCTTAAGTTAGGTCAATTCAAATCGCACATACCGTTTTATCGCCACAGCAAAATGAAGGGTTAGTTAATGAATATACACAAATTGTCCGCAGAGTTAGCCAAGTTTGGCATTACCGATGCCACTGAAATTCTACATAACCCCTCCTATGACATATTGTTTGAGGAAACGACACACCATAGCCTTGAAGGTTATGAAAAAGGCGTTGTCACCGAATTAGGTGCCGTGAACGTGAACACAGGCAAGTTCACCGGCCGCTCCCCTAAAGACAAATACATAGTGCGCGATGACGTCACCAAAGATACCGTTTGGTGGTCTGATCAAGGTAAAAACGACAATAAACCGATTTCTCCTGCCGTGTGGGACGACCTCAAAAGTACAGTGACAAAACAACTCAGCGGCAAACGCCTGTTTGTGGTAGATACCTACTGCGGCGCAAATGAAGACACCCGTTTGAAAGTGCGTTTTATTACCGAGGTCGCATGGCAAGCTCACTTTGTCAAAAACATGTTCATACGCCCAACAGAAGAAGAACTGATTAATTACGATCCTGACTTTGTGGTAATGAATGGCGCAAAAACCAATAACCCCAATTGGAAAGAGCACGGTATTAACTCTGAAAATTTTGTGGCATTTAATCTAACCGAAAAAGTCCAGCTGATTGGTGGTACTTGGTATGGCGGTGAGATGAAAAAAGGCATGTTTTCAATGATGAACTACTTGCTTCCCCTTAGAAACATTGCCTCTATGCATTGCAGTGCTAATGTAGGAAAAGACGGCGATGTTGCAATCTTCTTTGGTCTGTCCGGTACCGGAAAAACCACCCTATCAACAGATCCAAATCGTGAATTAATTGGCGATGATGAACACGGCTGGGATGACAATGGTGTGTTTAACTTTGAAGGCGGCTGTTACGCGAAAACCATCAATTTAAGTAAAGAAAACGAACCGGATATCTATAATGCTATTCGCCGAGATGCCTTGCTTGAAAATGTGACAGTTGATGCCAATGGCAAAATCGATTTTGACGACAACAGCAAAACAGAAAATACCCGAGTATCTTACCCCATTCACCATATCGACAATATTGTGAAGCCCGTCTCGCGAGCAGGCCACGCAAACAAGGTCATTTTCTTAACGGCAGATGCATTTGGTGTACTTCCAGCAGTGTCAAAATTGACGCCTGAACAAGCCCAGTATTATTTCTTGTCTGGCTTTACCGCTAAATTAGCGGGCACTGAACGCGGTATTACAGAGCCAACGCCGACGTTTTCTAGTTGCTTCGGCGCAGCCTTTTTAAGCCTGCACCCTACGCAATATGCTAATGTGCTAAAAAATCGTATGCAGGCGGCTGATGCTCAAGCTTACTTAGTCAATACTGGCTGGAATGGTACCGGCAAACGCATCTCTATTAAAGCGACTCGAGCTATAATCGACGCAATTTTAGACGGCTCTTTAGATAATGCTACCACAACTACCCTACCTATTTTTAACCTACAGATCCCGCAAAAATTAGGTGGACTAGACACGGATATTCTTGACCCGCGTAAAACTTATGAGAATGAAAGCCAATGGACAGATAAGGCAACAAGCTTAGCTGGATTGTTTATTGATAATTTTGACAAGTTCACAGATACCGATAACGGTAGAGTGCTTGTTGCGGCTGGGCCTACCCTGTTTAGTCATGCTAAAAGCGCATAAAACACGCTAACCACATTGACTGAATAGTTTAAACATAAGCAAGTACACCTAGGTGTACTTGCTTAGCTCCTCTTCCATCTTCTAACTCTAACCTCATCAGCATCACGATTCATCGGTAACTTAAGTGCTTTGGCGACATTACTGCTTTTTTATCTTCGATTTTGTGCTATCGATAATAACAGCATCACAATTAAGTGATGTGACCTACCTACAGAGGTTTATATGTCTTATATCGATGGTTTTGTTGTTGCGGTGCCAAGCATAAATAAAGAAGAATACAAAGCGTACGCGAAACAATGCATTAAAATTTTCAGAGAAGAATACGGCGCTTTAAGCTGCACAGAGTGTTGGGGCGAGGACGTACCCGCTGGTGAAGTGACGTCTTTCCCTCTGGCTGTACAAGCAAAAGCGGATGAAACGGTGGTCTTTTCATGGATAACTTGGCCGTCAAAAGAAGTTAGAGACCAAGGTATGCAAAAATGCATGAATGACCCGAGATTTGACCCTGCTACCGCCCCCATGCCATTTGATGGCAAACGCATGATTTATGGTGGTTTTGAAGTACTCGTAGACGAGTAATTAAGCGAACCCTCTGTAGTAGTCAATTTGGCGCCCACAAAAAGAGAACGTGGGCGCACTAAAGCACAGCGGGATTTTCTGAGCGTTAGTCCACTTAGGCAGACACACAAAGAGAGAATGAACCTAGTGTAATATCGCACTAGCATAACATACGATGATTGCTCTTCTCAGCGCATTGCCGTTATATTTTCACTTTTGCTTTGCTAAAAACACCGGATGCTTACTTTTCTATGAATGCTTGCTCAATGACATAGTGCCCTTGAGAGCGTGAATTCGCTTTACTGAATCCCTTAGCGTCTAAGATAGCGGCTAAATCTTTTAACATGGCGTCATTGCCACACAGCATAAACCGGTCATTTTCTGGGTCGATATGCGGTAGGTTTAAATCATCAGTCAATTTGTTTGACAGTAACAAATCGGTTATCCGTCCTTGATGACGGCACATTCCATCAGCTGTTTTTAAACTGTTGTATTGGTAGTCTTCTCGCGTCACTGTTGGGTAATACAGTAGTTTGTCTTGAACAAGATCGCCAAAGTACGGATTGTTCGGTAGTGACACTTCGATTTCTTGTTGATAAGCCAATTCTGACGCCCAGCGCACTCCGTGAACCAGTATGATTTTGTCGTATTGCTCATAAATATTGGGGTCTTGAATAATGCTCATAAACGGCGCTAAACCGGTGCCTGTGCTCAATAAATAAAGGTTTTTACCGGGCTGTAAGTAACCAGGGACCAAGGTACCGGTTGCGCGTGTAGTGAGCATAACTTCATCACCCGCCTGAATTTTCTGTAACTGTGACGTAAGCGCGCCATCGGGTACTTTGATGCTGAAAAATTCAAGTTCATCCGCGTAGTTAGCGCTGGCGATACTGTACGCACGCATAAGCGGTTTACCGGCAAGCTCAAGGCCAATCATCACGAATTGACCGCTTTCGAAGGTAAAAGATTTTTGTCGAGTCGTTTTAAAACTAAACAGTGTTTCATTCCAGTGGTGAACAAAGGTCACGCACTCTTTAATCACATTACGCATTTCGTTAAGTTCCTCCAAGTTTCGAAACTTAGTATCTCACAAACACCATAACAGGAATAATTCTTATTTGCATCTAATTGTAACGACAAATGTAAGTCTTGTCTTTTTTACACATTACTGTGCACCATGATCGAGCGCTCGCACTCGATCTACAATGAAAGAGAAATACAAACACCTCCAAAACTTAAACGTTTAAGTTAGACTGTATATGCGCTATGTTTCATATTTGAAACGATAGACTGTTGTTAAGTAAACAAGCTAGGTTGAAGGTCATGAAGGCCCATCACGCTTTGTACTCGTAGGTATAACGTGCTTTGCGCCCTTAGGTGTATTGCGCTGTGCCCGCATAAACACTGACTTTAGTAGTACTGCTTGATAAGTTAAGCGCACCGTGGCGCAATCTTTGCTGGTATTTTTTCCATATTGCATCGCTAATGGCCATAACAAAGAAACACAGAAATGGCCTTTAACCTATTGTTCACTATTAGCCAGCCAAGTTAGATGATATAAGCATTCACGACTTGGCATTACTCATTTTCAGCGTGGGTATGATATTTGTGTGTCACAAATTATATACGCTGCGCATAGACGGAAGCAGATTGATTCGCTTCCTATGAATTAATTAGGATCTTGTATGCAAAATCTTGAACTAAACACCCAATTAGACTCGTATTATCAACAAATTAAATCGATTATTTTAGACAAACAACATCCTGTCAGCGGCTTATTGCCAGCCAGTACCGCCATCACAATCCATGGTAATTACCAAGATGCCTGGGTAAGAGACAACGTTTACAGTATTCTAGCCGTATGGGGCTTAGCCCTCGCCTATCGCAAAGTAGATAGTAACGATGGCAGGGGGTATGAGTTGCAGCAGCGCACAGTAAAATTGATGCGCGGATTATTGCGCTCCATGATGGCACAATCCGAAAAAATAGAAGTCTTCAAGAAAACCCGCAATCCTATTGATGCTTTGCATGCCAAATACGACACCATCACAGGTGATAGCGTGGTAGGTGATGCAGAATGGGGGCACTTACAAATTGATGCGACCTCAGTGTTTCTGCTAACACTGACGCAAATGATTGCATCAGGCCTAGATGTTATCTGGTCTGACGAAGAAGTCTGCTTTATTCAAAACTTGGTATATTACATTGAGCGCGCGTATCGCACCCCAGACTTTGGTATTTGGGAGCGCGGCGCTAAAAGTAACAGTGGTAGCGTTGAATTAAACGCCAGTTCGCTTGGCATGGCAAAGGCAGCGCTTGAAGCGCTCTCTGGCTTCAATCTATATGGCGCGAAAGGCTCGTTGAGTTCGGTAATACACGTTATTCCTGACAACATTGCTCAGTCGAATATCACGTTGAGCGCGATGCTACCCAGAGAATCTAACACCAAAGAAATTGATGCGGCGTTACTCAGTGTCATTGGTTTCCCTGCGTTTGCCGTACCTGATAAAACCCTGTCAGATCGGGTCAGAACTGAAATCGTTACCAAACTAGAGGGCCGATATGGCTTAAAGCGCTTTTTACGAGACGGACACCAAACCGTGCTTGAAGATGAAGGGCGTCTGCATTACGAAGATAAAGAGTTAAAGCAGTTTGAAAACATTGAATCTGAGTGGCCATTGTTCTACGCCTATCTCTATTTAGATGCTATTTTCACAGATAATAAACCACAAATTAAGCATTATCGAGACAGATTAGATAATGTACTGGTTGAGCAAAACGGTTTTAAATTGCTTCCTGAATTATACTTTGTGCCCGCTGAATCTATTGATGCAGAGCGCGCAAAGCCACAATCGCAAAATCGATTACCCAATGAAAACGTACCATTAGTTTGGGCCCAAAGTTTATTTTTACTCGGTACCATGCTCGAAGATGGTTTGCTCAGACCTGGAGACTTAGATCCCCTTGGGCGCCGTCACGGGAAACCGAAAATGCAGCCTGTTGTTCAGCTGATATTTTTAGCAGAAGATGAACTATTACAACAAGAGTTGGCCGCGCATGGAGTTGCCACAGAAACCTTAAGCGATATTGCACCGGTAAAGGTTTATCGGCCAGAGGATATCGCTGCGGTACATGGCCAAGTCGGCAGATGTGACAGTTTAGGGTTAACGGGTCGTATCCCTAGAATGCTAAAAAGCTTAACCACCAGCCGCGTTTATATGTTCAACAAACAGCGCGCCGTGTGTTTGACTCCTTCGTTCATGCAGCACGAGTACTTCTTAAGTTATGACATTGATTTTCTTGTACGTCGCTTTAAGAGTGAGTTGAGCTATTTGCACTCCAATTGGACCGAAGTTGGGCGCCCTACCGTCACGGTATTATTAACGCATAACTTGTTGGATGGTGATCGCAGTTCGTTTTTTGAATTAATGGCGCAGATAGTCACTGGTGAAGTGGATGACATACCGGTTAAGCATGGCACCATGGCACAGCTTGCCCCTACCTCGGCAGTGGAGCGTGTCGAACAATTAAATGATTTAGTGCTACCAGCAGAGCCACTACGTAATTTGTTCAGCCATTCTTGCGCCCTGTCGCTGTCTGGCAATCATATAGCGCTGACATCAGACCAAGAGCGAGAGATTGACTTGCTCACTGATGCAAATGAGCTGCATGCTCGTCTTGAACAATCTAATAATCTGTATCAACAAATTGCACTTCTTGCCGCCATGAGCAAGATTCTATCTCTTGATAGCACCATTACCTATCACGGCCAACATCACACTGTTAGGTCGTTAATAGAAGAGATTTACTTGCAAGCAGGTCGGTTGCGTTTGTGGTCTGTGCTTCGTCATGCATCTGGCTTGTTAGGTAAAGTAGACGGTGACTTAGGCTTAGCCGTGAGTGCGTTACTTGTCGCCCAGAAGTTTATTCAAGTGGGCCGTGCCTATAGTGACGAGTCGCTTATTTCTAAACCCTTACAAGATGACGAGCTGCTAGCCAAAATCAATCAATTTTGCCGTGAAGATGTGCGCGACCAAGTATTAACTCAAGAAGTGTTGTTGTCCCTTGGCATGTTGGTGAAGTCTCGACCTAAACTGTTCAGTGAATTGTTAACGGTACGTGTGAGTTACCTTATTGTACTACTCACCAGTCAGATATCTCGTGAACATAACAAGACCCCTGATGAGGCGTATGAACACATCATGAACTTGGCTCCTTCTGAAATTCAGGATCAGATCGAAGCGGTGCTCGAGGAATACCAAAATCTAGCTGACTTACCGATCAAACTCGAAGAGCTTCATGCTGAATGTGTTTCAGGCAAATTAGACTGGGATCAAGATTCAGGCTTTGAAGAGCTCGCTGAGCCAGCCGAGGGTTGGTATGTATGGCGTCAACATCAAGGCGTAATAGACAGACGCCCCGCGGGTTTCATCCCCCAAGTTTGGAGCATCTTTAAGCATACCACTGGGCTAGTGATTGGTAATAAGATGGATAAGCGTAACCGGGTTGCCAGCGATATGGTGCTCAGTGATATGACCCAAGGCGAAGCCGCATTTGCGCTGTTAATAGAGCAGATGTTAAACAACATTCAAGCGCCTGAATATCGCCAGCTTACGGTGGAAACCATGAGTGCCCTAGGTCGCTTTTTTGAACAAAACCCAAGTTTGCAGATTGACGAAGCGCTGACCGTTGATGTAACCATCGGCCATGCTGTGCACTTAGCCTACAGTGAAGTTCACCCCGAACGAATGGATAATTACGCAGAGCATAAAGGCCAAGCTTGGGATAGTTTCTATCATCGCTCCCCCATGGAAACCACCCTATTTATCGTCTCTGCACTGCGTAAATTGTTAACGGTACGCTCTGCAGGTGATGATCTACCGAGCGACGAAATCACCAGCAGCGAGGCACCACAACGCGAACTAAGCAGTAATGCTGTGGTCAGTGACGACGTGGCCACTGAAGCATCGCCCATAGAAACGCAAGGGCAGCCTCAACAGCCATAATCTCTATCGTTCTCAATTTATTATTGTACGGGCACTAGGTTACATCAAATCTAGTGTTTTTTTTGTCAGTAGGCGACAAGGTTCGCTCGTGTTGCTCGTGGTTCTATTATTAAACTATTTAGGCAATGTTACAGCGCGTTGGCTCATTGCATGAGGTCTGCAAAATCGTTTAGATAAGTATGTTCGCCATAAGAAGCAAAGCGATAAAACCCCACATCGTGCCCTTAAGGGAAGCAGCCAATAGTATCCCTAGCAAATCAAACTGATATGGGTAAACTGCTCGCTTTGTAATTTACCAACTTGGATGCGCATTCATGCCAGATTTAGCTATTCTCGCGGTATTTATTCCCACTTTCTTTTTCGTTTCTATTACACCCGGTATGTGTATGACATTGGCCATGACCTTGGGAATGAGTGTTGGTGTGCGCCGGACGTTGTGGATGATGATAGGCGAAGTCATCGGCGTTGCTCTTGTCGCCATCGCTGCAGTCATCGGTGTGGCCAGTGTGATGCTCAACTACCCAAGTGTTTTCCAAGTCTTCAAATGGGCGGGCGGCGCATATTTAGCTTATTTGGGGATTAAGATGTGTTTTGCACATGATAAGGTCACCACAGAAGACAACCCTACTTTTGCCTCTCGAGGGAAGCTTGCATCACAAGGGTTTATTACCGCGATTGCTAATCCCAAAGGTTGGGCGTTTATGGTGACCCTTTTACCGCCCTTTATTAGCGTGACCCAATCCCTTTCTGGGCAACTTGTTGTACTGGTGAGCTTGATCATGTTCAGTGAATTTTTGTGTATGCTTATTTATGCCACCGGGGGGAAAAGCTTGCGATTATTTTTAAATCGCGGCAATAATATCCGCTGGATGAACGCCATCGCTGGTAGTTTGTTAATTGGCGTTGGAGCCTGGTTAGCGTTTATATAGGTTAGCCTCTAATTAGATAAGCCATTATTAGCGCTTCATCAAACGTGCGATGCTCAACGCATTGCGAAGCGCTGGTATCACTTTTCTACTAGCCCATGGTCTACCGCGTAACAAATTAGCTCAGCCAAGGATTCAATATTTAATTTGCTTTTCATATTGCGCCTATGCGCTTCTACTGTGCGAAAACTGATATTTAAAATGCGCGCAATTTCTTTACTCGATTTGCCTTGAGCGACATGGGTTAAAATGAGCTGCTCCCGGGTAGTGAGCTTTTGACTGGTGTCTTTGATTGGCTTATCAATCAACATTTTTGCAATTGAACTACTGAAATGGGTTTGTCCTTTAGCCACCGCCTTAATCGCGTAATACACCTCTTCCGATGTTGTGTCTTTTAAAATATAGCCAGATGCCCCCGCTTGAATCGAACTCGTCACAAACTCGGGGCTGTCGTGCATGCTAAATATCAACACTTTGGTGTCATCGAGACTGTCGGTGATAATTTCAGTTGCATCGATACCGTTCATAGAGGGCATACTAATGTCCATTAAGATCACATCCGGTTTTAAATCGAGGGCTTTTTCCAGCGCATCCTTTCCATCATGGGTCATACCCACAATTTCAATGTCATCATAAAATGATAAACAGGCGCTAAGCCCCCCTTGCACCATAGGGTGATCGTCGACCAATAAAAGGCGCGTGGGTTGCTCGGTTTGTGTTTGGCTCATTCTGCTGGACCTTCTTTGACGGGTAATGTGTTAGCGTAGCTCGTTTTCGGGATGCGTGCTGTTACCTGTGTCCCTGCTTGTGACGAGTGCACACTAAACTCGCCTAAATGGTATTCCACTCGCTCCGCTAAGTTACGTAAACCAATACCATAATCATCGCCTTTACTGTTGTTGCCGGCGTCAAACCCTTGGCCATTATCCTTGATAGTTAAGGTTAACCATTTATCTTTTATGGTCATTTCAATATTTACTTCACTGGCGCGTGCGTGCTTTTGCACATTGATCAGCGATTCTTGCACCACCCGATACAGGGTCGTACTAATGCTGTTTTGCACCAATTTGCGTACCGCCGGTTTTGTTACATTCACCGTGATACCCGTTTGTTCACTAAACTCAGTGGCCAGTGCGTCCATCGCTGCTGATAAGCCTAATTCATCTAATATTCTTGGATGCAGATGATGAGAGATACGACGTATTTCACTGATCGCATCTTGCAAATTGCTTTGTGCATGCTCCAGCGGTTGTGGTTTGTCTACCTTGGCCTTTTTAAGCCACAAGCCGGTCGCTTCTAACGAGTACTTAATCGAGACCAAAACCTGCACTATGCCGTCGTGTAATTCTCGGGAAATATGGCGGCGCTCTTCTTCTTGCATATTGATGATCTTTAGCCCTAACTCACTGATTTTTTGATCGGTCTTTTTCTTTTGACTCAGATTTAGAATCAAACCCAGCAAAAATATAAGGAATATGGACGACATCGCGACGACTAAAATAATTTGCTTCGTTTTATTAATGTGTTGGTCAATTTCACGCTGTAGTTTATTTAACTGACTGTTCACATCATCTAAATATACGCCTGTACCAATCATCCAATTCCACTTTTCTAAGTAAACTGAGTAACCCATTTTCTCTGACATTTCATCTGCCGATGGTTTACGCCAAGGGTAACGATGAAATCCCCCACCCGCTTTGGCATTTTCAATGAGTATTTGAATGGTTTTGTCACCGTTTTCACCTTCAAGCTCCCACCAGTTTTGCCCCACGCGGTATGGCTCTTTGGGGTGTACGACTCCATTGCCTTCACCATCGTATACAAAGAAATAACCATCATTACCGCTGTAAGTCATCGCATGGATGATTTCGGTTACTTGTGCTTTTGCTTCATCGTCGTCAATGGCACTGTTTTCATATGCGTCAGACATTGCTGAAACGGCGAGTAAGGTATAGTTTTGAAGTTCTCGATGTTTTTGCTCAATAAGAAAACTTTCTAACGTGTCTACACTCTGACTCGATAGTTCTCGGTATTCATCCGTGACTAAAAAGTAAGTCAATATAGAGGTTAAGACCACTTGCAGTACTGCTATAAACAGCAGGCGAAAGGGTAAAGTCATCTTGATGTAGCCTTGAAGCCGAGCTTAATCAGCGTGTTAATTTATTGTAAATATTAAGATGGGATTATTTCAGGCTTTACGCTAGCGCGCTAACCTATTTCTACCTAGGTAAATCTACCTAGTTAAAATGGGCATTCATACGAATAGTTACATACACACAAACATTTAACATTCCTCTAACAGTTTTTCACTTGATGTTAGCAATTAGCCAAGTGACTTTTTAAACGCTTAAGAGGAACCCTCAATGAAAGCAAAACACATACTACTCAGTGCCATCATATTAACCCTAGGGCTTAGTGCGAATGCCGGCGCTGCTGATGGCAAGAAATACCGCTGGCGTCTCGCGGAAACGTGGGGGCCTAACTTTCCGATTTTTGGTGATGCTAGCAAGAATATGGCAAAAATGGTCAAAGAAATGTCAGATGGCCGTTTAACCATTCGAATTGATTCAGCCAATAAGCATAAATCTGCCTTGGGTATTTTTGACTTTGTTAAAAGCGGCCAGTACCAAATGGGCCACTCTGCATCTTACTACTGGAAAGGCAAAGATTTTAACACCATGTTCTTTACTACTGTGCCTTTTGGCATGACTGCGCCTGAACAATATGCTTGGTTCTATTACGGCGGCGGTATGGAGTTAATGAAAGAAACCTACGACAAATATGGCATTTTATCTTTCCCTGGTGGTAACACTGGCGTGCAAATGGGTGGTTGGTTCAGAAAAGAAATCAACACAGTTGCAGATTTAAAAGGGCTTAAAATGCGTATCCCTGGTTTTGCCGGTGAGGTATTAGCAAAACTAGGTGCCAGCCCAACCAATATCCCTTCTGCTGAGTTATACACCGCCCTAGAGCGTAACACTATTGATGCTTTGGAATGGGTTGGCCCATCGCTAGATTTACGCATGGGCTTTCACAAAATAGCACCTTACTACTACACAGGCTGGCAAGAGCCCGCCACTGAGTTGCAGTTTATGGTTAATCAAAAAGCTTATGACTCATTGCCTGCTGATCTACAAAAGATACTTACTATCGCGATGAAAACTGCCGCTTACGATATGTATTCACAGTCTACGCACGAAAATGGTGTGAATCTTAAGGCGCTACAAACTGAATACCCAGATGTGAAAATTCGTACCTTTCCCCAGCCTGTCATGAATGCCATACGTGAAGCAAACGACGAGCTACTTGCAGAATTTGCAGCGAAAGATGAAGAAACAGACAAAATCTTAAAATCTATCAAGCGCTACCAAGAACAAGTTCGCGCCTGGACCAAGTTCGCTGACCAAGCCTACTTAGAAAGCTTTGAGTCAAACGAGTAATTAGTCAGCTTGGGCAGTGGCGCAATAGTGACTGCCTAAGCTTACTTCCCATCCCCTTTTTTAATCTTTGGTTGTTTGGCTGTTCCATAAGTTATTTGGAAGACAGCGGAGATACCACTGTGTCAGAGATTTATTATGAATTCAGTCGTTAAGTTACTAGGCAAGTTTATCGATGGTGTTGGCCATTTATGCAGCGTGCTGATGATGTTAATGATTTTGAACGTGTTTTACGACGTGATCATGCGTTACT
>OJDH01000118.1_pt1 | contig 66165 bp, 59 predicted proteins | sample 1592761 | NCBI WGS metagenome assembly OJDH01 (sample SAMN05416855, study PRJEB24817) | seawater metagenome | isolation source: Sea water | place: Canada:Atlantic | collected 2013-11
CTCAGAGATACGCCAGGAATAAAAAATGCCAGTAAGCTTAACTTACCGGCATTAGGGCAGTTAGCCCCATTTTTATTTATTAACCGCAGTGAACTAATCAAAACTTGGGATAAAGAGTGTTCAGTTCAAACTGAAATATCAGGGCTTATTTCCGAGTTTTGGTTAACTATTACACAGGGATTGCTTTGCCGTCACCGCAAGAGAGCGGTAAACGATAGTGGTTTGTTTGGCTTTAATATTCCAATGTTGCCAATAGAGTGGCACATGTTTTCGTTTATCAGGGGTTAATTCAACTAAGATGCCTTTTTCGATCAAAGGCTCCGCTTGAAGGTGCCCCACTAAGCCATATCCCATTCCCTGAATGATGGCTTCAAGAAAACTCTCGGAGGAGGGGATTTTATGCTCTCGCCAACTGCCTACTTTCATTTTGAAATACTTAGTCAGATATTTTTCGTGCAGTTTATCTTTGGTTGAGAAGACTACCGCAGGTGCTCTTTCCAGTGATGTTGGAGTGATATTGATAGGGAAGTATTGCTCGATAAACTCAGGTGTTGCCACACACAGGTATTTCATCTCTCCCAGATATTCACTACTACAGCCTGCTAAAGGCTCTTTCGTTGTGGTGACACAACCCACCGCTTCGCCATTTTTTAATAAGTTATGTGTATAGGACTCATCATCAACTATGAGTTCTAATAACCAATGATGGCGTTTAAAGATCTCTGCGAGCGCAGGTAAAAACCAGGTCGCTAAACTGTCAGCGTTAACAGCGATTTTGACAATGGTTGGTAGTTTTGGATCGTCAGCATCCATCTCTACCCTGAGTTCACTTTCTAGCAGCTGAACTTGAGAGTAGTGGCGTAGCAGGCGTTTTCCGGTGGGAGTGGCTTCAACAGGTGTCGAGCGGATAACTAAAGCTTGCCCCACCTTTTCTTCTAACAGTTTTATTCTCTGTGATACTGCAGGCTGGGAGATGAAGAGGACTTTGGCGGCTCTTTCAAACCCGCCCTCAGAGATCACCACGGCTAAAGCCCGCAAATGAGCATAATCAAGCATATGAAGTCGCCCTATATTAATCGCTTTGAGTATAAGTTTTACTTATACAGCATAAAAAACATTAGTTATATTTATTTTTGTGGCTTATATATAATCAGCTTCAATACGTGATTATCTATGAAGTTAAGGGTAAAGAGATGCAAGCATTCATTCAAGGTGTGGGAATAGGCGGAAGCCTGATAATGGCGGTTGGTGCACAAAATGCTTTTGTTTTAAAGCAGGGACTAAAACGGTCACACTCATTGCCGATTGCAGGTTTATGTTCTTTAATTGATGCCTTGATGATCACTGCTGGTGTGGCTGGTTTAGGTCACCTTATTCTTGCTTTTCCTTTGATCAAGGATATTGCCAGCATAGGTGGGGCTATTTTCCTACTGGTTTACGGTGCCAAAGCATTGCAGTCATCCTTTACCCCTCACAGTATGGGGGCTGAGGCCGCAAAAGGCACTGACACATTAAAAGCAGCAGTGCTAACCACATTAGGCATTAGTTTGCTTAATCCGCACCTTTATTTAGACACCGTAGTGCTTTTAGGCAGTATTAGTGCACAGTTTGAAGGGGCTGACCGTCCAATGTTTGGTGCCGGAGCTGTGTTGGCTTCATTTGTCTGGTTTTTCAGTTTGAGCTTCGGGGCTCGATACTTAAGCCCGCTGTTTCAAAAGCCTAAAGCCTGGAGTTATCTGGATCGCTTTATTTGTGCCACCATGTGGAGTATTGTTGGTGTACTCATTTGGCCTTATTTATTCTAGACATGTTTTAGTTTGATATAAAAATGCCCGCATTAGCGGGCATTTCTGTTTCTATCTAGCTTGACGTATTATGCTTCTTTAATGTAATTGAGCACGACTTCATGGTGATCTTTGGTCTTAAACTTATCAAATACATGTGCGACTTTGCCATCTTGACCGATGAGAAAACTCAATCTGTGTATGCCATCGTAGATCTTACCCATAAACTTCTTCTCTCCCCACACGCCAAAAGCATCGGCAATAGCATGGTCTTCATCGCTAAGTAGGGAAAAGTTCAATGCTTGTTTATCGGAAAATCGTGCCAGTTTGGCAACAGGATCTGGGCTGATCCCTAAAACGGTAACATCTAGATTGTTGAGTTCAACTTGACTGTCTCTTAATCCACAGGCTTGAACCGTACAGCCTGGTGTAGACGCTTTAGGGTAGAAATAGACAAGTACAGGACCTTTGCTTAGACATGTTGCTAATGAAATAGACTCATCTTGTTGGTTTTGTAGAGTGAACGATGGAGCTTGCTCACCTGAGATTAATGTTTTCATTTATTTTCCTAACTAGGCAGTGGTAATTTCGCGCATACGTTCAATAGTGCAATCGAGGGACATCTCTTGTGCGAGTTCATTAATGCTAATCTCGAGTTTTTCGAGTTCAACTTTTTCAGGCACATTGATGGTCAAAAATACAGCTTGAGTTGGCTCTCCGTTGCTGTCTTCTTCGGCGTGGGATCTCACCGCTGCAAGATCTAATGAACGGTCAGCGAGAAATTGAGTTATTTTTCTCATGGTGCCACGTTGATCTTTACCATTGAAAGTCACTTCAAGGCGAGAAGCGTAATGCAGTGCAGTGTGCTTAGAGGTGCGTTTCATCACGGTCATCAGCTCAAGTTCAACACTCAGAGTTGGCAGTGTTGACTCCATTTTGGTAATGGAAGCCCAAGAGCCCGCAAGCATCATAATAAAAGTGAACTCATTGCCAAATAAAGCCATTCGACTGTCGACGATATCGCAGTCACATTCACTTGCAAGTCTTGCAAATTTACTGACAATTCCTGGGCGGTCAGATCCCATAGCAGTAACAACAAGATGGTTGGACATGAATTCTCCTTATTTAATCTAAACGTATATATACTCTGTACGTTTTTTAGTGGCGTAATGCTACCACAAGTTACTTAATATGCGATCTTTGTCTGTTATATGGACGTTGAAAATGAATACTATTCATAATGAAAACGTTTTAACGTTAGAGAAGTACTGAAGTGCTTGTTTTTAGTGCTTAGCATCAGTACCATAGCCAGTCCTGAATTCTGGGGAAAGTCACATGATAAATGGAAGCATCGTAGCCTTAATCACACCAATGAATAGTGATGGCTCAGTAGATTACAAAAGTCTTGAACAGTTAGTTGAGTTCCATGTTACTGAAGGTACTGACGCCATTGTTGCGGTTGGTACCACTGGTGAATCTGCAACTCTGCCAATTCCAGAGCATATTGAAGTCGTATCACATACGGTTAGATTTGCTGCCGGTCGATTACCGGTGATCGGCGGTAACGGCGGTAATGCGACAGCAGAAGCCATTGAGTTAACTAAAGCGCAATCAAAGCTTGGCGTCGCAGCCATGTTAGGTGTTACGCCTTATTACAATAAACCGAGTCCTAAAGGCATTATTGCTCATTATAAAGCGGTTGCGGCCAGTACTGATATCCCGCAAATACTTTATAATGTTCCGGGACGAACCGCTGTTGATATGTTGCCTGAGACCATCGCTGAATTGGTCAACGTTCCTAATATCATTGGCGTAAAGGAAGCGACTGGTGATTTGAGTCGTGTGAAGCGCTTACGTGAATTATGTGGCGATGACTTCTTACTTTATAGCGGTGATGATGCCACAGCCAGAGAGTTTTTGTCTCTTGGCGGTAATGGTGTTATCTCGGTTGCTAATAACATCGTCCCAAGACAGTTTAAGATCATGTGCGATGCAGCAGCATCGGGTGACATGAAAACAGCTATCGAAGCTGAAAATGTGATCAAAGGGCTTTTCACCGCACTATTTTGTGAAGCAAATCCTATTCCTGTGAAATGGGCTGCTTACCGTATGGGCTTGATAAGCCAAGAAGAGATTAGATTACCTTTAACGGAACTTTCTACTGAGTTCCATGGTCTGTTATTAGATGCAATGAGAAATGCCCGAATAGAGGTTAATTAATAGATGTTAAAGAAAGTGACTCCCTTAATTTTGATCGCAGCAGTTACAGCTTGTAGCTCGCCAGTTGATCGAAGACAAGCTAATGATGGCGATGCCTACATTAACGCCGAGATAGAACCAGCACTGATCATTCCTGATGGTTTAATTACACCCGTTTACAGTAAAGAGTATCAAATCCCTCAGTTTGGTTCTAAAAGTGATGTGGAATTGGTCGGTAAAAGGTTAGATATTCGTCCGCCATTACAAGTTTTACCTATGGCTGAAGGAACTCGGGTCGAAGAGGGCAGTGACAATATTAAAATCGTTGTCGAGTCTATCGATAATGACATTGATCTGAAGCAAGAGCTTTTTGACGTATTAAAATCTTACTTGTCGAGTAAATCTATCGCCATTATGAGCGAAGATTACGAGAAAGGGATCATTGAAACCGATTGGCTAGAAAGTAAAGAAGTCATCGATTCAAACCTATGGGGTAGCGATGAAATATATCTTCTTCGTCAACGTTATCAGTTCCATGTAGATGTTCGTCCCCATGGTCGTAGCGGTAATATCTCTATCGATTTGATCGATCATGCTGAGAGCTTCAATGGCGAAGCACAAGATATTATTTTAAGTGGTGAAGATAAACGTCGTTACACCATTGATATGCTCAATAATGCCGTTGCGTACATGAGTATTAAACGTGCTCAGTCGATTAAAGCTAAGCGTATTAAAGAGAGTCTAGGTATTGATGTTTCCGTGGTGAAAGGCACGGGTCCAGATGTTGAAGGCGATGATGTCGTTCAATCATACTGGCTTGCTGATGCACCATTTAAACGTACGTGGGAACGTCTCCGTATTGTTTTACCTGAGCTAGGATTTGAAATCATTGATATGGATATTGGCAAAGGCCTTTACTACGTCAATGTTAATGATGATTCAGGTTTCTGGAGCTCTTTGTGGAACGAGAAGGATCTGCCTATCAAGGAAGGTTCATATCGTCTACAGCTAAAAGATACTGATGACACCACAGAGATCTATCTGCATGATGCTCAAGACATACCGTTAGATAATGCTGTGGTTGAAGCTGTCTATGAAGGTTTGGCTGAGTTGATGAAAGAGGACCGAAAGGTTCGTTAATTGACTTAACATCGTTGAGTATAAAAGGAGGCATTTTGCCTCCTTTTTTGTGCCCAAATTTTGATGAATAACAACATGTTAATATTGTGTGTATTTTGTAAGTAATAGTAAAAGCTCTTGATGAAATATACTCGGTAGGTAAACTGTATGACATAAAGTATGCACCATTGGATTATGGGCTGTGTAATACAAACTTACGGAATATTAATGAAAAAAATAATAATAACGTTAATCCTTCTTACTCTTGCCTTTTTGGCATATCAAAAAACTTATCTCAATACTGACAAAGCGGTACAAAAATCAAGACCAATCGCCAATGTAGTTGTGGCTAAAGCCGAGATACAGGCCATAAGGGATGAAGTTGAAGCGTTAGGCACCACGAAAGCGAATGAATCGATCACAGTGACACCTAAGGTGACAGAGGTGGTAACACAAATTCATTTTGATGATGGTGATGTGGTTGAAAAAGAACGTTTATTGGTTCAACTGCAAGATAGCGAACAAGTTGCACGAGTGACCGCTGCAAAAGTGCGAGTCAGTGAGCATCGACGTGAGCTAGACAGAATTCGTGCGTTGGTCACTAGCCAAACCATTGCAGAGTTAGAGCGTGATAGGTTACAAACCTTAATTGACACTGCAAAAGCTGAGCTTGCTCAAGCCAGTTCAGCACTCAAAGACAGAGCCATCAAAGCGCCATTTCAAGGGCGATTAGGCTTACGTCAGATAAGTGTCGGCAGTTTAGTTTCACCAGGTACAGTGATTACGACCTTAGATGATATCTCTGTTATCAAACTTGATTTTTCTATTCCTGAACGTTTTCTTACGTCACTTGCCATTGGTAAAAATGTTGAGGCCACTGCAATGGCTTTCCCCGATCAACTTTTTAATGGCAAAGTGATCTCAATTGATAGCCGAGTAAACCCAGTAACACGAGCTGTGATTGTGCGCGCTGAAATTCCAAATTCAAAGCATAGACTGCTGCCGGGCATGTTAATGAAGGTTAAGTTGATCAAAGAGAGCAGAGATGCACTTATTTTACCTGAGTCAGCCATTATCCCTACGCAAGACAGACACTACGTTTACTTAATTGACGGTGACAATCAAGTGGTTAAAAAGCAAGTTCAACTCGGGTTACGTAAACGGGGTTGGGTAGAAGTATTAGACGGGGTTGTTGCGGGTGAACAAGTGGTGATCCGCGGAATATTAAAAGTGAGACCCGGTGATAAGGTTAAAGTCCAATTTAGTGAAAACTTTAGTTTTCTAGAAAACGCTAAGGCTGGGCCAACTGTATGATATTGACTGATCTGTCGGTAAAGCGACCGGTATTTGCTTCTGTTATTAGCATACTGTTAATTGTATTTGGCTTGGTTGCCTTCGATAAACTTCCCTTAAGAGAATACCCCAATATCGATCCGCCTGTTGTTTCGATACAAACTAACTATCGTGGTGCTAGCGCATCGGTAGTGGAAAGTCGGATCACACAGCTTGTTGAAGATAGGATAAGTGGCGTTGAAGGAATACGTCACATTAACTCATCGAGCAGTGATGGTCGCTCAACAGTCACATTAGAGTTTGATGTTGGCAGAGACATCGAAGCTGCGGCGAATGATGTCAGAGACCGCGTCTCTGGGTTACTCAATAATTTACCTGAAGAAGCTGAGCCACCTGAGGTGCAAAAAGCCAATGGTGGTGATGAAGTGATCATGTGGCTGAACTTAGTTTCAGACCAGATGACGACTCTGCAACTCACTGATTATGCAAGGCGTTACTTAACCGACCGTTTATCAGTGATTGACGGAGTAGCCAATATTCGCATTGGTGGTGGTAAAGTGTATGCCATGCGTGTCTGGATAGATCGACAAGCGTTAGCTGCGCGGAAATTGACGGTTGCAGACGTTGAGCGAGTATTACGCTCTGAAAATGTCGAGTTACCAGCAGGCTCAGTTGAATCAAAAGAGCGACATTTCACTGTTCGAGTTGAACGCAGTTTTCGTAATCCCGATGACTTTGCCAATCTCGTACTGAGCGAAGGTGAGGATGGGTATCTGATCAAGCTTGGTGATGTGGCTAAAGTCAGTATTGGATCAGAAGAAGATCGGATCACCTTTAGAGGCAACCGTGAGGCCATGATTGGTCTCGGGATCTCAAAGCAATCTACTGCCAATACGCTAGAGGTGGCAAGGGCTGCTAATGCCTTAGTTGATATTATCAATCCAACACTACCAGCGGGGATGGAGATTAAACGCTCCTACGACAGTTCAATCTTTATTGAAGCCTCGGTGAAAGAGGTGTATCAAACCCTATTTATCGCCATGACACTGGTGATTATCGTTATCTATCTTTTTCTTGGCAGTGTGCGGGCTATGCTCATTCCAGCGATCACTGTGCCAGTGTCACTGATGGCCACGTTCATTGTGTTGTATGCCTTAGGCTATACGATTAACTTGTTGACGCTACTCGCGATGATATTAGCCATCGGCATGGTGGTTGATGATGCGATTGTGGTACTTGAAAATATACATAGGCGTATTGAAGAGGGAGACTCTCCTCTTAAAGCTGCTTACTTGGGTTCCAGAGAGGTTGCGTTTGCTGTTGTCGCAACTACCCTCGTGCTCGTGGCGGTATTTATGCCGATCACTTTTCTTGAAGGCGATTTAGGTAAATTATTTAAAGAGTTTGCCGTAGCCATGAGCGCCGCCGTTATTTTCTCAAGTATCGTGGCACTGACGTTAAGCCCGATGATGTGCTCAAAATTGCTTAAACCTGCAGGAGACGATCCTTGGCTAGTGCGCAAAGTGGATGCTGGAATGAGCTTTGTGACGGCACAATACAAACGCTTGCTGACGAGAGCAATGTCTCATCCTTATCTTATTGGTTCATTTGTGGTGATTGCGTTAGGGTGCAGTGCTCTACTGCTCAAAGAGGTGCCACAAGAGTTTGCACCCAAAGAGGATAGGGGCTCTATGTTCCTTATTGTTAATGGTCCGCAAGGGGCCAGTTTTGAATACATAGAATCCTATATGGATGAGATTGAAAACCGATTGATGCCCTTGGTGGAAGCGGGAGAGATAAAACGCTTATTGATCCGTGCGCCAAGGGGGTTTGGTAGAATCGCTAATTTCTCTAATGGCATGGCGATTATTGTACTTGAAGATTGGTCTGTAAGAAGAAGTGCAGCTGAAATTACTGGGGATATACGTGGCAGGCTGGCCGATTTAGCTGGCGTGCGGGCTTTTCCTGTCATGAGGCAGGCATTTGGACGTGGCGTCGGTAAACCTGTTCAATTTGTGCTTGGCGGCCCAAGTTATGAAGAGCTTGCCAAGTGGCGTGACATTATTCTTGAAAAGGCCAAAGATAACCCTAACTTGATTGGCTTGGATCATGATTATAAAGAAACAAAACCTCAACTTAGGGTTGTGATCGATAAAGATAGAGCGGCCGATCTTGGCGTATCAATATCCCATATCGGGCGTACACTTGAGACGATGCTTGGCTCCCGTCTCGTCACCACGTTTATGCGTGATGGTGAAGAGTATGATGTGATCATAGAAGGGAACCGTGAAAATCAGAATACAGCTACGGATCTTGAAAACATTTATGTGCGCTCTGACAGAAGTCAGGCTTTGATCCCACTGTCTAATTTAGTACATGTGGAGGAGTTTGCCGATGCCAGTCAGCTTAATCGATACAATCGAATGCGTGCTATCACACTCGAAGCGAACTTAGCCGACGGGTATAGTTTAGGCGAGGCACTGACTTATCTTAATGATCTCTCTGCGACTTATCTGCCTGCTGAGGCAGTGATAAGTTATAAGGGGCAATCACTGGATTACCAAGAGTCGGGGAGTTCGATGTACTTTGTCTTTGTGCTCGCGCTTGGCATTGTATTCTTGGTGTTAGCGGCGCAATTTGAGAGTTATGTTCATCCGATAGTGATCATGTTGACTGTTCCGTTGGCAACCCTTGGCGCATTACTGGGTTTGTGGATGACTGGGCAAAGCTTGAATATTTACAGCCAGATAGGGATTATTATGCTGGTGGGGTTGGCGGCGAAAAACGGGATCTTAATCGTGGAGTTTGCTAATCAACTTAGAGATAAGGGGGTTGAGTTTGAGCAAGCGATCATTCAGGCTTCATCTCAACGCCTAAGACCTATTTTGATGACAGGCATTACCACGGCTGCTGGTGCAATACCGCTGGTGTTAGCCCAAGGTGCAGGTGCTGAAACCCGCTTTGTTATCGGGGTGGTTGTGCTTTCAGGCATCGTATTGGCGACGTTTTTTACCATATTTATTATCCCTGTTGCCTATGCTACGTTTGCCCGTCATTCGGGATCACCCGACGCGGTTGCTCAAGCGTTAGAAAAGGAGCTAAACAAGTAGGTTTAAAGTCGCGCGGGCAACCCTTTCTAAGTTAACTAAAGAGCAAAGACTGACAGTATTTCTGTGTGGTCTTTGCTCTTTTGATTTTGTTCAGCTTTAAACTACATGACTCTGTTCTATTTTATATACTGAGCTGGCTATTGAATGCTTAGCAGATAATGCTAATTTGTTAATAATTTACATATTTAATATGTTATTCTTCACATTATTCCACTTAATTTTAATTATTATAAAAATCTATGACTCCTCCTATTGAGCAGGCTCCACTTACTCTCATCAAAAATGCCAATGTTTATACCCCTAAACCCCAAGGAATCATGTGCCTACTTATTGGTGGAGGTCAAATACTTTACATAGGCAAAGAGATCCCAGTTTTAAGTCATCATTTAGGGATAAATGAGGTTGATTTAGAAGGCAGAATGTTAGTGCCAGGGTTTATTGATGGCCATGCACATATTTGTGGCGGCGGCGGGGAGTCTGGTTTTTCCACTCGAGTTCCTCCAGTGCCTTTGTCTGAATTTACCTTGGCAGGTGTTACCACTGTGGTGGGGCTGCTAGGTACAGATGATCTCAGTCGTTCAACTGAGTCGTTAGTTTCACAAGTATACGGGTTAAGAGAAGAGGGGCTTTCTGCCTATTGCTATACAGGAGGCTACCATCTGCCGCCAACAACACTAACAGGCTCGGTAAAGTCAGATATTGTATATATTGAACCTGTTATTGGTGTAGGAGAGCTTGCCATTAGCGATCACCGCTCAAGTCAGCCGACTTTGAACGAGTTATTGAAAGTGGCTGCTGATGCGCATGTTGCAAGATTAATGACGAATAAAGCCGGTGTCTTGCATCTACATTTAGGTGATGGAGAGCGAGGATTGTCGATGGTACGAGATGCTTTAACGGGATCGGAAATACCCGCTCGTACGTTTAATCCAACCCATGTTAACCGTAAGAAAGACCTCTTTGAAGAGGCCTGTGAATTAGCGATACGCGGGTGTTGGATTGACGTGACTGCATTTGAAACTGGCGATGTTGGCTATGAGCCTGAAGCTGCGCTAACACGCTATATTGAAAGTGATTATCCACAAGATAAGCTCACTATTAGTTCTGATGGTGGCGGTTGTTTACCTGACTTTGATTGTCATGGTCATCTCGTTAAATTAGATTTTGGCAAGTCTTCTTCGATGACAGATGTATTTAGAAAGTTGCTTTTGTCTGGTTATTCACCTGAGAAAGTATTGCCATTTTTCACCTCCAATGTTGCCCAGCTTTTACAGTTCACAAATAAAGGAATGCTTGCGCAAGGTATGGATGCCGATATAGTAGTATTTAATGATGACTTGTCAGTTAGCCATGTGATGGCAAAGGGAAATTGGCATATTTTTGAAACCATACTTTGCCGAAAGGGGATGTTTGAATAACATTTAATTGTTGTTTTTATAACCGTGACCAAGATAAAGGTTACCAATAACTATAAATATAAGTAGAGAACAATATAACTATGTGTCCTTCCCCTACTAATCACGGTCATTCTCGAGGCTATGTGATCCCGATCGGCGGTGCCGAAGAAAAAATAAATAATCCAGATATATTAAAAAAGTTTGTTGAATTATGTGGTGGCAAAGATGCCAATATCGTCATTATTCCAACCGCGTCTAAGTTGGAAGATACTGGTGAGCGATATGAGAAATTGTTTGAAGAGTTGGGAGCTGGTTATACCTATTCACTTCCTATTACCAAAAGAACGGACGCGAAAAATGATGATTTACTGCAACATTTGGAAGAGGCCACAGGTATCTTTATCACAGGTGGTAATCAGTTAAGATTATCAACCATCCTGGGAGGTACGCCTGTTGCGCAAACAATACGCAGGCAAAATGCTCAGGGAACCCATGTTGCAGGGACTTCTGCTGGCGCTGCGATTATGTCTCAGCATATGATTATTGGTGGCAGCACTGGGATAGTACCAACTGAAGACGGTGTGAATCTTGCGCCTGGATTAGGCTTAAACAATCAGTTAGTGATCGATCAACATTTTAATCAAAGAAATCGATTATCTCGTTTGTTAAGCGCTGTGTCGTATAACCCTTTCTTGATAGGCATTGGTTTAGACGAGGATACTGCGGCTTTCATTAATGCAGATAATGTTTTTGAAGTGGTTGGTAGTGGCTCTGTCACGGTCATTGATCCATCTGATTGTGATCATTCCTCTATGGCTGAAGCGAGACGAGGCGATGCGATCACCATCGTAAATTTGAAGTTGCATATCTTATCAGCAGGATCGCATTTTGATATCAATAATAAAGTGGCCAACTTAGATTAATTCAATACTAAGATAAGCTTTTAAATTGATTTATTAGCTTATCTTTATTTCTATGTATTTCTGAAATACCTTCACAAGTTAATCCTAAAATTTCTATTTATCTTATTTCAATGACAAAGTTATAAACTCCTTTGAGGAACATAAGACTGATACAAGTTTTGAGTTTTGTTGCTGACAAACAGTATTTATGGTGCGTTATCTATAAGTGGTAACGTAAACTACCATTGCGTAAGTTATTGATGTGGATAATCTTTTAATGCATACTAATGTGTGGTTAATTAGTTGTTTGCAAATCCAATTTTCTGCGCTAATTTAGTTATCTAACAATAAAACACTGACCCTCCAAAATGTATATTTTTACCATGATGGTTAGCGTGATTAAATCTTAGTGGGATAATTATCTGAGAAATTCTCTGTCTCTTTTTTCTATGTAGGAAATAATAATGAAAATATCTACGACCAATATATTTGTCGGCCCCAATGTTTATGCCAATTTTCCTGTTATGCGGTATGAAATAAATTTAGGCTGTTTGGAAAATTGGCCCTCGATGAAATTGGGTGAACAATTTATATCTTCGTTACTGGAGGCTATTCCTACATTGCAGTCTCATGGTTGTTCATATGGCGAAGAAGGCGGATTTATTCGACGCTTGAGAGAGGATGATGGTACATGGATGGGCCATATTTGGGAGCATGTGGCGATCGAATTACAAAATCTAGCGGGCTCAGATGTTAGTTTTGGTAAAACACGTTCATTACCCGATGCTGGGCATTATTGGGTTGTATATGAATATAAACATAAAGATGTTGGCAGAGAAGCTGGAATACTGGCTCAAACTCTTTTGATTTCACTCCTCCCTACATCGTTACAACAAGAATTGGCCACACAGATTGAGACAGATTTTGATTTTAAAGAAGAGCTTGAGTCTTTCGTTAGAATGGCGCAACGAAAAGAGTTTGGTCCTAGTACAGGTTCGCTCATTAAGGCTGCAGAAGAGCGAGATATACCTTGGTTGCGCTTGAATCAATATAGCTTAGTGCAATTAGGTCACGGTAAGCATCAACAACGTATACAAGCAACAATAACCAGTGAAACTAAACATATTTCGGTTGAGTTATCTTGTGACAAAGAGGACACGCACAATTTATTAAATGATCTTGGTTTACCAGTTCCTCAGCAAATGATGATCTATGGTAAAGCGCAGGCCATTAGGGCGGCAAAACGCATTGGGTATCCCGTGGTGTTAAAACCATTGAATGCTAATCACGGTCGTGGGGTTAGCATTAATTTAAACAGTGAGAGCGAAGTTGAGAAAGGCTTCATTCATGCCAGTGAACATGGTACGAGTCGGGCGGTATTAGTCGAAAGTTTTGTTACTGGTTTCGATCACCGTATGCTCGTGGTAAACAATGAGTTAGTGGCAGTAGCAAAGCGCGTTCCAGGCCATGTTAAAGGTGATGGTGAATTGACCATTAGCCAACTAGTTGATCAAGTGAATGAAGATCCTCTTCGCGGTATCGGTCATGAGAAAGTGCTGACACGATTAGAGCTCGATTTACAGGCTAATGGTTTGATTGAAAAATCAGGTTATACATCTGAGACTATTTTAGAAAAGGATCAAATCTTCTTCTTACGTTCTACCGCCAACCTATCTACCGGTGGAACAGCAATCGATGTCACCGATATTGTGCACCCTGATAACCGTGAAATGGCTGTTAGAGCCATTAAAGCTATCGGTCTAGATGTCGGTGGTGTTGACTTCTTAACTGACGATATCAGCAAATCATATAAAGACATTGGCGGCGCCATTGTTGAATGTAATGCTGCACCAGGTTTTAGAATGCATGTGGCGCCAAGCGAAGGAAAGTCTCGTGATGTTTCTGGCAAAGTGATGGACATGCTGTTTCCTGCAGGGCAAAAATCTCGTATCCCTGTAGCGGCTATTACCGGAACAAACGGAAAAACAACCACGTCACGAATGTTAGCCAATATTGCTAAAGTTGCGGGTTACACAACCGGAATGACTTCAACTGACGGTGTTTACATCGATGGGCTTTTGAGTGTGAAGGGCGACATGACTGGCCCTAAATCAGCCCAAATAGTATTACGTGACCCAAGTGTCGATTTTGCTGTGTTAGAAACCGCTCGTGGTGGCATCGTTAAACGTGGATTAGGCTACCACGAGTCAGATGTCTCCTGTTGTATCAATGTAACCGCTGATCATCTTGGCTCTCGTGGCGTCAATACTGTTCAGCAACTTGCTACCGTTAAAAGAATCGTTGTGGAAGTCGCTAAAGATACCGCAGTGTTAAATGCTGACGATAAATACTGTTTAGAGATGGCTGATCATTGTAAAGCTAAGCACATATGCTATGTCACTATGGATTCTGGCCATGGGTTAGTAAGAGAACATATTAGAAGTGGTGGTAAGGCTGTGGTACTCGAAAAAGGGATCAACGGCGATATGATCACCTTCTATGATAATGGTGCTCATATTCCTTTGCTTTGGACGCATTTAATCCCTTCTACCATGGAAGGGAAAGCACTTCATAACGTTCAAAATGCCATGTTTGCGGCTGCGATGGCCTATGCATTTAATATCTCATTGGAGCATATTAGCCAAGGGTTACGGACATTTACAACTTCATTCTATCAAGCCCCTGGCCGAATGAATGTGTTTGACGAGCACCCATTTAAAGTTATTTTGGATTATGCACATAACCCAGCAGCGATAAAAGCGATAACAGACTTAGCGATGCGACTTGATGTGAAAGGTAAGCGCCGCATAGTCATGGCAATGCCTGGAGATCGCCGAGACGAAGATATTGTTGAAGCGGCCAGGATATGTGCAACAGGCTTTGATGAGTTTATCTGCAAAGCAGATGACGATCGTCGTCGAAGAGGCTTTGACGAAGTGCCAAAAATGTTAGAGCAAAGTTTGTTGGCTGCAGGGGTGACTTCGGACCGAATTCAGATTATTCCGAGTGAAGTTGAAGCGATAGAGTACGCACTTAGCGTCAGCGAGGCGGATGATTTGGTCATTGTATTAGGTGACAATATTACCCGTTGCTGGAAACAAATTGTTCATTTTGGTGATGATGGACAAAAGCGCAATGTTAATGAAAAACCGTCATCTGACTATGCCGAAATATTATTTGAACCCGTTGAACATGCTTTCCATTTAGAGGAAGGCCAAAGATTGGTGAAAGATGAACGTGGTGTGCGAATTGTCATTGAACATGACGAAGAAGCTGACTAGAAAAAGAAGAAGACGCTAGCGTAGGGTACCGAACAGAAAACGTCTTTCGATATCGGTATTTTACGATTAACTTTATGCTAACGACAATAGAAATAAGCTTATGATAACACTCAATTTTGAAGAAGTGCGTCGCATTACTGGGCCCAATTTATTATCTCAAAAACCAGGCGCCCTCGTCGATGCTTATATCGAAGGTGTTAGCCATGAAGTGGTTTGGCAATGCTGGCAAAACAATATGTCAGACATATTTGAGTGGTTAGATTGGCAGCAAGAGAGCCTTTATTATCGGCATTTTATTGGTGGGATCAGCCTATCGATTTCGGCCCCTATTGATGCTTTATACACAGCCTGCAAAGCTGTGGAGCTAGGGTGGCTTTTAAGTGAGGCACAATTACTCTCACATCCATTATCTGATAAAAAACATAGGTTTAATGAGTTGAAAGCTCACCTTGCTGACGAAGTTAATCCTGAACTCATGGCGTTAATCGCCATGGCCAATGACAAGGGAGTTAGCTATTTAGTTGACGATGATTATTTTTCTCTAGGGACCGGGGGAACATGTCAGGTATGGCCTGTGACTGAATTGCCTTTGAGCAAGAATATTCAATGGTCGAGTTACCAAAAAGTCCCAGCGGCGTTTATTACTGGCACTAATGGCAAGTCAACCAGTGTCCGTTTGGCATCGACAATCGCTCGATGTGCAGGTTTGCGTGCTGGAGTCACCTCCACTGACTTCATCAGAGTGGGGGAGACGATTTTAGACACGGGTGATTATTCAGGCCCTAGTGGTGCGCGCATATTATTGCGACATCCTGAGACTGAAATAGCCTTTCTAGAAGTCGCTCGTGGAGGACTGTTAAGACGTGGATTACCCGTTAGTGATAATCAAGCGGCTTTAATCACCAACATCGCGGCGGATCATTTAGGCCAATATGGCATTAATACCGTGCCTGAATTAGCTGAGGCTAAGTTCATTGTCGATAAAGGATTAACCGATTCTGGTGTTTTAGTATTGAATGCCGATGATAATGAGTTGGTCAGATTAAGTGCGACGACTGAGCACACTATTTGCTGGTTTAGCATGGATAAGCACAATTCACTTATTCAAACGAGTTTGTCTAATGGCGCAGCAGTTGTATTTTTTCATGAGCAACATATTCATTTTGTGGATGGAGAGTACACGTTTTCAGTGGCTGTGAATGATATTGCAATGACGTTCAATGGGACTGCTGCCTATAATGTTCGCAATGCCATGGGTGTTATTGGTTTATGCCGTGCGCTCAAGTTGGATCAAGATGCCATATTGAAAGGGTTAAAAGCGTTTGGCAGTGATCCCTATGACAATCCTGGGAGAGGCAATCGTTATCAGTACCACGGTGCAGAGGTGATTGTTGATTTTGCTCATAATCAACACAGTATGAGTGCCGTGATTGAAATGGCTAGAAAGATCCCCGCTAAGCGTCGACTCGTTATGTTTAGTCATGCTGGTGACAGAAGTAATCAAGAGATGATTGAACTCACTGATGAGGTTGTTAAGTTTGCAGCTGATGAATATATCATTGCTGAACTAGAGTCCTATTTACGAGGACGAGAGTTAGGTGAAATCCCCACTTTAGTTAAAAAGCATCTTTCAGACATCGATATTTCTGAAGATCAAATCGCTATTAGCAATAGCCCATTAGCGGGCGCTAAATATGCACTGACAAAAATACGAGCTGGTGATGTCGTATTGCTATTTGCTTTGGATGAACGGGACGAAATTCATCAATTATTAGTGTAAATTTGATTTAATAAAAATGGCCAAAAGAGCGTCTCTTTTGGCCATTTTTGATCTGAATATTAAACTAGCAGATAAAGTTAGAACACTGTTTTACCAAAATCCATCAGAGTCTTTATCGTCATCCTTTTTAGGAGGCGTTGATGTTTGATTTTTTTCAGCATTTGTCTGGCTCTGACTCGTCTGTTTTTCTTCGTCTGATAGTTTATCCGGCTGATCTGAATTATCACTATTACTAGTGGGTTTCTTACTGCCTTTACCAAATTGTGTCATCTTGAATTTGGCACTGTATTTAAGGACCGCAAGGTTACTCACGATAACTCCGAGCACTAATATGATAATGAGCCAGGTTTCGAGATCGGTCATGGGCAGTCCTTTAGTTTAATATTCTTATCGTAGGATTGTAGACTTGATTAGTCGACGGCTAAACGGGCTTCACAAATACGAATGTCTTCTGGTGTATCGACTTCTGGAAAGTCAAAAGCACTGATGGCTATTTTAATTTTGTGACCATGTTCTAGCGCTCTAAGTTGTTCAAGTTTTTCCAACTCTTCTAAACGACCCATGGGCAATTTTGCAAACGCAGAGACGAAACTACGTGTATAGGCATAGAGGCCTAAATGTTTATAAACAGGATGATCGTTACTATCACGGCCAAAAGGAATACGGGCACGTGAAAAGTAAAGGGCATTAAAGTTATTATCAAACACAACTTTTACATGGTTTGGGTTGTCGAGCTCAGACTTATTGGTAATTTCGACAGCAAGTGTCGCCATACTAAATTCACCAGGGTGGCGCTCAAAAAGACTGATAAGTTGCTCTACTGCGATAGGATCGATCAAAGGTTGATCGCCCTGCACATTAATGACGATGTCGTCATCGTTAAGGCCTAACTGCTTAATAGCATCATCGATGCGATCGGTTCCAGATGCTGCTTCTGGATCGGTCATGACGACTTTGCCGCCGAAGGATTCAACAGCATCCTTGATACGGACGTCATCGGTTGCGACATAGACAGCGTCTAAGCCTTTTGCCAACGATGCACGCTCATAGACGTGTTGGATCATTGGTTTACCGTTAATCGGCGCCAAAGGCTTGCCAGGAAAACGGCTTGAGCCATAGCGAGCAGGGATTAACAGAGTTACGTTCATTGGTCATACCTATATTTACTAATAGAAAAGGGACTCAGTTTGAGTCCCTTATTATAAGCTGTAATTAGATGCGGCGGAATAGGCCAGTTAACATCTCGTCAGTGACTTTTTCTTCCCAGCCTTCGCCATAGACGTTATCCCAAAGTGGACCCATGCTCTTAGTCACGGCAACCATCTTCGCGATAGTCTCATCGGGAAGGTCTTTACAGATCCCCTTCGGAAGCACGATGTTGTGTTTAGTTTTCATTTCACGAAATTCAGCTACACCCTGAGGATAGAACTCTTCAAGAACATCGAACGCTAAACAATTGCCAATCCCGTGGTGATAACCCAGCACATAACCTAAACCGTAAGAGACGGCATGGCAGGCACCAACTTGGCTGTAAGCGATGCTCATGCCACCCATGTAGGATGCCATCATCAACTTGTCATCTTTTTCGATATGATCTTCGATGAAGACTTCACGGCAAAGATCCATTGATTTTTCAGCAAAGGCTTTAGCAAATTCATTGAGGTAAGTTCCTTCAAGTGACTCAACACAGTGGATAAAGCAATCCATACCTGTGTAGAACCATTGGTCGGTAGGAACACCAGCAATCAACTCTGAATCCATGATGATCTGGTCAAAAACCGTGTAGTCAGAGTTAAGACCTAACTTACGTACTGGGCCGCAAAGTACCGCTGTACGAGAAGCTTCTGCGCCTGTGCCCGAAACCGTAGGGATACCGATGTGATGAATAGCTGGGTTCTTAATCAGATCCCAACCTTGGTACATCGCGCTACCGCCTGGATTGGTTAGCATTAGCGACACGGCTTTTGCTAAATCAAGTGTTGAACCACCGCCGAGACCAATCACACTAACAGGAAGCTTACCGTTGAAGGCCTGTACTTGCTCTGTTAACGCATCAACTTGTTGAGTCGTAGGTTCATCATCGACGTTAACGTAAATAAGAAGATCATGAGATTTTACCGGTACGCGCTCAGCTAATGGCTTGTTTTGATGAACATCATCAACAAGAAATACAACGAAATCATCTGTTTCTTTACGTTCTTCATTTAATACGGTATCGAGTTCAATAAATGAACCGCGACCAAAAATCATTTTAGGGACGCATTTGAAATTTTTAAAACTCATTCAACATTCTCCGTTGAGATTTTTACTGTAAGAAGTGACATAGCGCCTAAATGTAAGGCGCAATAGAAGTATGTAGTTTAAGCGAAAGCACGTTTGATGTTTTCAATACGTTGTGCAATCTCATCTTCAGTCCAAGAGAGTTTGATCAACATAGAGATAGTGCGGCTCATAATTGCATCAGACTTTGGCACAGAGACTTGAGTATAATCAGGACGATCTTCAATTAATGTGATCGGCAGGGCAGAGCAAGACTTAAGCTCTTGAATATGCTTCCAGTTACTTAGGTAGTGCCAGTTGTTCACATACCAGTAAAAGCAGCCATCGACGCCGTTTTCAGCTAACTTTTTATTGATCTCAATGGTGCGAGCTTCTGTTGGCATCATGAACGTTAAGAAACCAGCTGAATCACCTTCAACATCGGGAAGTTCACGGAAAGTGATGTCTTGAATATCGGCGATAGCACGTTTGATGGTGTTTTTATTCTTACGCTGAATGTCGATAATGGTATCGAGTTTACGTAGCTGAGCAAGACCCATGGCGGAGTTCATTTCAGAGATACGGAAGTTCAAACCCATGATTGGGTGATCTTCAGCACCACGGTCGTTACCGACATGGTCATGACCATGATCTGAGAACATGTGGGAATTTTTGTAGATGGTGTCACTGTTCGTGATCACTGCACCACCTTCACCACAGGTGATGGTTTTTACTGAATCAAATGAATAACAGCCCACATCACCGATAGTACCAAGAGCTTGGCCTTTATATGTGCCGCCAATGGCCTGACAAGCATCTTCAATTAGGACAAGATCGTGTTTCTCACAAACCGCTTTAATTTCATCCAGTTTACCCATAGAACCACACATGTGGACCAAGTTAACAGCTTTGGTACGCGGTGTGATGGCAGCTTCAATGCCTTCAGGTGACAAGCATAAGGTCTCGTCTATTTCAGCAAAAATGGGAATAGCGCCTGCCATAAATACTGCTTCAACTGAGGCGACAAACGTAAAAGGAGGCACAATGACCTCATCGCCTGCGCCTATACCAGCTGCAGCCAAAGCGGTTTGCAGTGCGGCAGTACCACTAGAAAGAAGATGAGCATGTTTTACATTCATCTTTTGGCAAAGTAGTTGCTCCATCTCTCGAGTTTTCCAGCGATCATTACGCATATGATCGAAGTTATAGCGAAAGGTAAAACCGTTCTCCAATACATCTGCAACTTCTTGCTTCTCTTCAGGGCCAAATAATTCAAAGCCGGGCATGTAAATTTCCTTCTTGTGTGCTGTTTTTTACGGGAGAAAAAGTGTAATTGCGAGAGATTATAACTGGGTTGGCGGGTAAACTGCGATATTTATCAATATTTTTTACGAGAAAAGCGATCAAATAGCACAATGTTATCAGCAGCCCTTAAATCATCAGTATTTAAAGGCTGTGAGAACACTAAAATAGCAGTAACGGTTGTTTGAAACTGAATGTCGAATTTAACCGTATTTTAGGGAAGATTATTCAGCTCTATATTGATCGTTATCGACGGTCACATTTAAATCAGATAATAGGCCATTGTCGATACCGTATATCCAGCCGTGAACGGATACATTTTGGCCTCGTGACCACGCGTCTTGCACGATGTTGGTACTACTGACGTTGCCGACTTGCTCAATGACATTGAGTTCGCAAAGGCGATCAAACTTTTCTTTACCATCGAGTTGATTCAGTTCGGTACTGTGCAGGCGGTGAATGTCTCTGATATGGCCGAGCCAGTTGTCGATTAAACCGAGACGTTCTTTCCCCATCGCAGCCTTGACGCCACCACAGCCATAATGACCCACGACCATAATATGTTTTACTTTAAGCACTTCAACAGCATATTGGAGTACTGACAAACAGTTAAGATCAGTGTGTATCACCATGTTGGCGATATTTCGGTGAACGAACACTTCACCAGGCATAAGATCAATGATTTGGTTTGAGGGAACACGACTATCTGAACAGCCGATCCATAGGTACTCCGGATTTTGCTGTGTCGCCAGCTGTTCAAAAAAATCAGGCTTCTCTTGTACGATACGTTTTGCCCAACGACGATTGTTTTCAAAAAGTGGTTTTAGTATTTTCATGATTCTCAAAAATATATAATTAGGGTAGGTATCTGATTAAATTCAAGTGAATACTATCACCTAAATCTAGGGTATCTGGTCTATTCAGTAATATACACAATTAATATTAATTAATGATTAAGCATATTTGTTATCGATAGGTTTTTTAGGTGTGTCTTACGTTGAGCTTTGGTTGCTGATGTAACGCATTGGTGGTTGGGTTGATGATAAATAGGCTTAGAACAAAGTTGGATGTCAACATACAGGAGTTGGACTCCCTGCATGTTGAGTGCTAAAAAGGTATAAAAATCAAACGATCAAGCGTAGTGTTTGTTTAGAAATAGCGTGAGCTGATTATTGACAAATTCAGCTTGTTCCAGTGTTGAAATATGGCCTGCTTGAGGAATATGAATAAACTCACTGCCTCTGATTGCATCATGCATTAGATAACCTTCAAGCACAGGACGTACTTTATCTTCGACGCCAGTCATAATTAAACAAGAGGCTGTTAACCCTTCAATCTCTTCTAATGTGTCGCGCCTGCCAAAAATTATCTTGCCTAAGCGACAGATAGTGTCTATTTGCTCAGGCTTAATGTCCCTTAAAGCTTGTTTAAAGCCATTAAACAGTTCAGGTGTGTTCGTTTCAGCTTCGTTAGCAAAAAACAGCGGTGCTATTTGCTCAATTAAACCATCCGGTACGGTTTGAGTATTCTTGATGATATCAAGCATGGTGTAATACTTAGCGCGTGCGACTTCAGGTTCGAAACCCACAAAACATCCCAACATCACCAAGGTCTTAACGCGCTCAGGGGCTTTTAATGCTAATTCAGCTCCCCACATTCCGCCAACAGATAAACCGACAACAGAAAACTCTTCGATGGCGAGGTGATCCATCAGATACAGCATATGTTCTGCGATATCCTGCAATGAATGACACGCTTCTGGTAGGGACTCTGAATCACCATGTCCCCAAAGGTCTGGCACAATACAGCGATAGTGTTGGCTTAACATTTCGATTTGAGGTGCCCACATCTTGGCGTCCCACAGGTAGCTGTGACCAAAAAGAAGCGCTGGGCCTGTACCGATATCAATATAACTTAATGTTTTGTTATCTATCGTTAATGTTTTTCTATTGGAGATAAAGTTCATATTGCCTGCTGTAAGATATCTTAATCAAAATTTAACATTGTTGTAGGGCCCTAAACAGGGTCAGGGCTCGGTGCTACTCTGAGCACATATTCGTTTACGATATGAGGAAGTCTAGCCATCAACTCACTTTTAAGTTCAATGTCGGCATTGTGCAACACAGATTCTATTTTTCCTAGCTTAAACGCGCTGAGAAGTTTATTGGCGACAGGAAAATAACTTAAGTGCCAAGGTTCAGGACTGACGCCGCTTAGACCGAGTTGAAACGGAAAGTAGAAACCAAATTCATGACTGTGTTGAATAAGCCAAGTGTGCAGGCGTGCGCAGGGGCCTTGCTCTTCATATTCAGCAGAGATTAATGCCAATTCACTGCGTGTAATAGCATTAGCATCATAAAGATCCACATCAGTGCCCCAGTGATGCCGCGAGGTTCCTGGAAGCGCAGACCATAAAAGGATTAGATCGACCAGTTCTTGATCGCTTTTATCGGTTATCGACACTGGTTTTGAATTAATATCCAATAGCGTACGTTTACCCAGTGCTTTGCCATTCCAGATCTGCAGTTGTTTATCAAAACTTCGGTGAGCCGAGCAAACTGCAATATCTATCCCGTGCAGTTTAGCTGCTTGTGTCATGGCCGTTAATGCTTTTGCTGTGTCTTGTTCAAGTTTATGGCCTTGATAATCCACCATGTGTGAACTCTCAAGACCATAGATCGCAGCGCTATCGATTAGCAAAGTAGTTTTTCCAAAATGACTTCATAACACTGAGCAAGCAACTCAAGATCAGACACTTTCACACATTCATTGACCTTGTGTATCGTCGCATTGACGGGACCAAGTTCGATAACATGAGCACCCGTTGGCGCAATAAAGCGACCATCTGATGTGCCGCCAGTGGTTTGTGGGTCGGTATCTGTGCCTGTGACTTGCTTAATAGCTGCGCGAGTGGCGTCAAGCAAGGGGCCATCACCGGTGAGAAAAGGAAGGCCGTTATAGATCCAGTTTATCTCGTAATCAAGTCCGTGAGCATCTAAGATATTGAGCACACGTTGGATAAGAATTTCAGCTGTCACTTCAGTGGAATAACGGAAGTTGAACATCACTTCAAGGGCGCCTGGAATGACGTTTGAGGCACCTGTTCCACCATTGATGTTGGCTATTTGAAAGCTGGTGGGGGGGAAAAACTCATTACCATTGTCCCACTTCATCCGTGCTAATTCATCAAGTACTGGCGCAGCTTTATGAATGGGATTGTCGGCAAGGTGAGGGTAGGCGACATGTCCTTGCACGCCATTGACAGTGAGGTTACCTGTTAGGCTGCCACGACGACCGTTCTTGACGATATCACCCAACTTATGGGTCGATGAAGGCTCTCCTACAAGTGACCAAGTGATCTTCTCGTTTCGGGCTTCTAAGGTATCGATGACACGAGTAGTGCCGTTGATAAAAGGCCCCTCTTCGTCACTGGTGATGAGAAAGGCGATAGAACCGTTATGATCAGGGTGTTTCTCGACAAATCGCTCAGTCGCCACCACCATCGCGGCTAAAGAACCTTTCATGTCTGCTGCGCCGCGTCCGTGCAGATATCCATCGATAACCACAGGATCGAATGGCGGTGTATGCCAGCGATTAAGATCACCAACAGGTACCACATCAGTGTGTCCTGCAAAGCAAAAAAGTGGTCCCTCTTTACCTCGACGTGCCCACATGTTGGTGGTGTCTTCAAAGACCATAGGCTCGATGTCAAAACCTTGAGCGGCGAGCCTCTCAGCCATTAAGGTTTGACAGCCCTCATCAAGCGGGGTGACTGAAGGGCGGGAGATGAGATCTTGTGCAAGAGTTAAGACATCTTGGCTCATAGCTTGAACCACGCTTTATATTCAGCTTCTTTAAAGCCAACAAGGACTTTGCCATCTGTGGCTAATACGGGTCTTTTTATCAGTGTTGGGTGAGTCAGCATTAGCTCAACGGCTTTAGCTTGGTCTATCCCTGCTTTGTCATCATCACTAAGGTTTCTAAAACTGGTGCTACGCTTGTTAAATAAGGTTTCCCAACCTATGGCATCAGCCCAAGTTTCAATCTGTTCTTTGGTGAGCCCATCAACACGAAAATCATGGAAAGGAATATTAAGATCGTTTGCTTCGGTCCATTTGCGTGCTTTTTTGACCGTATCACAATTTTTGATTCCGAAAAGAGTCAAGATGATTTCTCCATTGCTGATTATATATTTTTTATGAGTGTTAGTTATTGTCGTTCGCTTTCTGAGGATATTGTGTCATCACCCTAGATATGTCTCAAGATAAGAAGCCATTAACTTGAGAGGATTGGCTGTTTACACTAATCGTGAAATGAGTCGGATTAGAGATCAACGGTAAATATGACATCTTTACCTGCTTCGACATAACCATGTGATTTGTTCAACGATTTAACGTCTTCCATATTCGCTAACACAACAGGTGTGAGTAGGCTTTCCGCATGCTCTTTAAGGTAGGCTAAATCGAATTCTAGGATCGGATCGCCCTTATTGACGGTCTGCCCCTCTTCGGCAAGGCGTTTAAAGCCATTGCCCCTAAGCTCTACCGTGCCGACACCAAAATGAACAAAAAGCTCTAGTCCTTGGTGTGATTCAATGCTGAAGGCATGATTTGTTTCAAATATTTTTCCAATCGTACCGTCTATGGGGGCGAGGATTTGGTTGCCTTTCGGGTTAATGGCCAAACCATCACCCACAATTTTTTCGGCAAACACAACATCAGGCACCTTTTCTATCGCAACGAGCTCGCCGGATACCGGGGCAAACACTTCAATTCCGCCAACGGGATTGGTTTGTCCTGACATTAATCGTCTAATTCGGCTTAAAAATCCCATTTATAATCCCCTAGTACACATATATTTTTCATTCTTATGATGCCAGTCTCTGTGTAGCATACTGAATAATCTAAGTTAGGAACAGTGCGATATGTAATGATTCAACTCTTCTATACGCTGTAATCGCAGAACATCTTGTGCCCATTTTTTATAGGTCGATAAATCTTGACTACAAAGCGAGGATTTTAGCTCGAGTAGCGAGTTAACGTTAACACTGAGTTCATCGATCCCCATTCCTATTAAAATAGGGGCCACCTTAGGGTTACTGGCAAGCTCGCCACAGACTGAAACCGGCACGCCATGCTGCTTTGATTCAGCGATTGTCATCATGATCAGTTTCAGTATTGCAGGTGACAAAGAGGGATATGCCTTCGTTAAACTAGGATTGGTTCTATCCGCAGCCATCGCATATTGAGTCAAGTCATTAGTCCCAATACTGATAAAGTGTAATCTAGGTAGCATGGAGGCTAAGTTCATCACTGCAGCTGGAGTCTCAACTACAATGCCATAATCTAACTCTCCGAAACCACGTTCTTCATTGTCGAGTTCACGCTTACATTCTTCAATGAGATCAAATAGGCAATCGAGTTCTTCGACTTGGTTAATCATGGGAAACATCAACCTAATTTTGCCGTGATTGGCGGCGCGCAGTATCGCTCTTAACTGAGTTTTTAGTAGTTGAGGGTGTGCTAAAAAATAACGAGTCCCACGTACGCCTAATGCTGGGTTATCTTCAGTTGGCAAGGTTAAGCAGGGCACTTCTTTATCCGCACCTATATCCAAGGTTCGGATGGTAAGTGTTTTACCGTCGAGTAACTGAAGGGCATCACAATAGAGACCATATTGTGTATTCTCCGTTGGCATGACGCTGACATTCATTAGCATAAATTCGGTGCGAAACAGGCCTATTCCATCTGCACCAACATCAGAGAGTAAGCTAAACTCACTCAGACTACCCACGTTCGCCAATAAAGGAATGATGACATTGTCACGGGTGGTAGCAGGCAGGTGCTTAAATTTTTGTAGTTGCTGTTTGCGCAGCTGAACATCTGCTTTTAAGCGTTCTAAGGTTTCAAGATCGTGTGTGTTGGGTTCAACGTGCAAACAACCTGATAGTGCATCAATGACCATCACTTGATTATTTTGCAATGAATCATCAAAGTCACAGCTAAGCAGTGCGGGGATCCCAGCACTGCGGGCTAAAATGGCAGTGTGGCTGGTTAAGCCGCCAGTCTTGAGCACGATACCTACAATCTTGTCTAAAGGAAGGAGTGCGAACTCTGCTGGAGTTAAATCTTTAGCCAGCAGAATAGTAGGCTTGGTGACATTTTCAAGATCGTGGCTGATTGAACCATGAATGGCAGCGATTAAACGATTGCGGAGGCAGTTTACATCTTGTGCTCTGTTGGCTAAATAGGGATCTTCCATTGCATTTAGCAAGTTAACTTGTTGAGCAAAGACCCGTTCAACCGCAACGCAAGCTGCAAACTGTTGTTCACGGATAGTATTGAGAAGTTGTGTGAGTAACTCCTCATCTTCAAGAAAGAGGATATCGGCTTCGATTAAAAGGTAATGCTCGCTATCTGGCTCGAGTTTGCTTAATCCAACACTTAATAACTGAACAAATTGCGCTATTGCATCTTTTAGTTTGGTTTGTTCAGGCTCGACTTCCGTTAGGGGAAGAACGCGATAGTCTAATTCGCGATCATGTTGCTTCAGTATTCTTGAGTGACCAAATGCGATCCCTGATGAAACCACTATCCCCGGAGTCGACATACTAATTCCCTATTAGTTGAATACGTAAATTAAGTGTTCCTAATGTGATTAACTCAAGGTAATGATGAGCTCTGATACATTTTTTACTGCTAATTCAGCTTGTGGACCTTCAGCAAAGACCTTCACTGTTACGCCATGGTAAAGGCCTAAAGTTTGCAGTTTAAATAGGCTTTTAGCACTGGCTTGTTTCCCGTTACACTCAACGAGTACATCACAATCATACTTTTTCGCTTCTTTTACAAGTAAAGCTGCTGGACGGGTGTGTATACCGTGCTTAGAGGTGATTGTGACCGATTTCTCATACATAAATTAAACTCATTTGATAGGCACTAAATCAATATTCAGTGATTTGAAACTGTTTCTTTTTCAATGCCGTGATGGCTTCTGTTAACTTGTCTTTTTTGACGAGAATATAGTCAGTGTCGAAAGTTGAAATCGCAAAAATACTAATATCTGCTATCGCTAATGCGCCTGAGACACTGGAGAGAATTCCTGTCATGGAGAAGCCCAAGGGGCCAACGACTTCAAGGCAGCGCCAATTACTTTCCTCTTCAATGCTGTTTAATTTGAGTTCCGCTGGCACAACGACTGACAATTCATCTTTTGTTTTACTGACAAAAAACATCTCTTGAGTAAATACGGCAGGGGGGATCTCAGCATCAGGGCTAAAGCTGTGAATGCTATAAAGTTGAGAATGAACGGCAAGAGTCATTCTTGACATGGTTATAATTCACCTAAATGTAGTGTTAAGAATATATTCCAGCATATTAACATAATTTCAGTAACTAAAAAGGGAGCGAATAGCCCCCTTAGCTTATACCAATACTTTATACCGTGAATGTGTTTTGCTGATTGAGAGTCAGACCTTAAACTGGGATAAAGTTAAAGCGGTGTCTTTACTTAAATCTTGCAAAGAGATTGCAGCGCTTTTATTGCTGTCATTCGCTTTAACGGTGACCTCTGTGAGTTCGGTGATGCTACAGACATTGCGATTAATCTCTTCTGTCACTAAGGATTGCTCCTCTGTTGCACTGGCAAGTTGCGTATTCATATCACTGATATGGGCAACGAGAGATAAAATATCGTTGAGTGAATCACTTACCTCTCTAGCTTGATTTTGTAGTTGTATTGATCTCTTTTGAGTGTCGTTGTTGTTACTCATGACACAAGTGACACCAGATTGGATCTCTGAAATGATTTTTTGTATCTGACTGGTTGATTCCTGTGTTCTGGTTGCCAAGGCCCGTACCTCATCAGCCACGACAGCAAAACCACGACCATGGACGCCAGCTCTTGCGGCTTCTATGGCTGCATTAAGTGCTAACAGATTGGTTTGATCTGCAATACCACGTATTACATCCAAAATACTGCCTATTTGATCTGATGAATGGGCTAGGTTTTGAGTGACCGACTCTGTATTTTTCAATTCGATGACTAGATTTTCAGCGTTACCTAAGGTATTCGCCATCAAGGTTTGACTTTGTTCAGCTTGATGCTGAACGCCGTTAGCGGCATCTGCAGCTTGTTGGGTGTTGTTTGCCATCTCATGGGTGGTGGATAGCATCTCATTGATGGCAGTTGCAACACTACTGGTCTCTTGATGGAGATGCTCAACACAGGCGTTAGACTCCTCAACGGCAGTCAGTAACTGCTTGGCATCTTGGTTTAAGCTGTTACCCAGTGGTTTAAGGTGAGCCACCATGTTATTAATTTTTTCAACAAAGAGATTAAAGGCGATCGCCAGCTCAACGACTTCATCTTTTCCCTCGGTCGGGAGGCGCTTAGTGAGATCGCCTTGACCCTGTGCAATATCTTTCATTGCTGCTATGGCTTGTTTTAGAGGAGAACTGATGGAGTGGTTTAGTATTAAGAAAAACGCAAAAATAGGCGCTGATATCAATACCATAATAATGAGATAGTTAAGCATGACATCATAGGTCGCTTCGTTAATATCACTCATGTAAGAGCCAGTGATTAATGTCCACTTCCAGGCGGGATAATATCTGGCCTCGACTAGTTTCTCTTCACTTACGCCACTTTTGGGATTGTTGGTGATGAATTGTTGTTTAGAGATATTCTCGGATCTGGCTTCTTGTGCCATGTCTAAAAGGGAGAGCTTTCTATCTAATGCGCGAATTGTATCGCCACTTTCTCCAATCTGATGGGGTGAGCTGCCATGTGAGATGATGGTGTTATCGTCATTGATTAGAATAAAGTAGCCATCATTACCGAAACGTATTTCACTGACAAGTTTGGCAGCTTCATTTTTTGCTTCATCGAGAGTGATTCTGCCTTGATTAACTTGATTCCTATGTGCGTCAATCACACTGAGTACCGTTGACAGTTGTGCGTCAATTTGAACCCATTTTTGCTTTATCAAGTTATTACGTTGTTCATTAATGGAGAAACTTGCGAAGAATAAGGTGCCAATAGCGGCAAGGATAAGCATTAAGAACAATCGCTGAAGTATGGTGAATCGACGCAATACAGATATCATAGAACTCTCTGTTAAAACTGGATAATGATAGTGTGAAATATACGCTGCTAGAATCATTAATTGAATGATATAACACGATTTTTACAAACTTATATCCAAAACCTAGATCTAACTCACTCTATGCATATTTAAACAATAAATAGGCTAAAGTTTTCAGTAAATCATCAGTGTATTCACTTACTCGTCTGTAAAAGTGAAAATAATCAATCTGTTAATATTATGTTTTTCAGTATCTTGCAGTCGAATTTATTATTATTTGTTACTTAACTGGTTAAAGTTGTTTCTTTCACTTTGATTTATTTCACATTTACGCGCAGAATTAACTATTATTTCATTTTGGTTTTGAGCATGGATAAAACACCTAAAATAGTTAACTCAGACGATATTTTAATGAAGTTATGCGGCTCGGTAGTCACGGTTTTGTCGCAAACTACTGATAGTCAAGTATCCCATGCAGCGATGGTACAGAGCATAACGCGAACTTGTTTAAAGCCTGATTTAGGGTGTTTCTCTATTTTTGATGGTGGATTTTCAGGTCTAGTTGTCATCAATTTCTCCGCCGAAGCAGCGCTTGAAGTATATCGAGGTTACATGACTCATATGGGGATGCCGGAAGAGGAACTGGCTATTTCACATACTTCAGATGAAGTCGGAGACATCATGGGTGAACTGATGAATCAGATTTTGGGTGACTTCATTAGTAAAGTGAGCAAACAGCTGCAAACGTCGATTAACCAGAGTCAGCCAAAGATGTTGACGATTAACAAGCAGTTGATGATCTCTGTAGATACAAATCTAGATGACGCTGTTGCACGTAGAGTGTCGTTTAGAACCCACAATAATCATATTTTCTATCTTGAATTCGCTATGGATAAAACTGAATTTATTCAGTTAAATGAGTTTGATGAGAAGGCGGGTGATTTTGATCCTGATGAGCTTTTGGAGCAACACAGTTCTAAAGGTGGTGGGCAAGAAGCTTCATCTCGGACAAAAGCAGCATCTAAAGCAGATAGTTCAGATGATGCAGATGACCTTCTTAATGAGCTAGGTATTTAATTCTAAGAGTGGTTATCAAGGCTGTAGTCAGGTAGGTAAAACGCGATATTAAAGACTGTTTAAAAAATCTTTTACGCCTGACTTAGTTTTTTGTGATATTTGCTGCATTAATCTAAAGCTTGGATCCGCAATAGAATAGCTATCATGCATATCTTCAAGCATCTTAAGCCAGAGTTTAGCGGTCATCTCTGAGTCTGCTAAAGCTCTGTGAAATGTCCCGTCGTTTTCAATCTGTTTGAACTCAACCAATCCACCCAGTTTATGATTTGGCGCTTCTTGATAGAGTCGTCTGGCAATCAGCATGGAACAGGCAAACTGACCTTTGTATTTACGGTTAATTAATGCGAATTCAGCTTCGAGAAAGCGTTTATCAAACGATGCATTATGCGCAACTAGATTATCATCACCAATAAAATCTGCAAATCTGTTCATGACTTCTGAGCAGCTTGGGGCAGAGTAGAGCATTGCATTACTGATCCCTGTGTAATTCTCGATAAAACTACTCACGTTAAATCCAGGATTCATCAGTTCTTGAAATGTGTCAACGACAACACCGTTTAGTAATTTTACTGCACCAATCTCAATGGCACGATCGCCTTGGTTAGGTGATAAACCTGTGGTCTCGAAATCAAAGATAATGACAGAATTGGCCGAACTATGGTTCATTGATCATTGCCTATAAATTATGTTTAACATAAATAAAAACCCCGCTGATTTTCATCAGCGGGGTTTAAAAGCGAGTACAAATGCTTAGTTAAGAAGAATATTACTTCTTAGCTGCTGCTTCTGCTGCTTTTCTCTCTTTAACTTGAGCGATAACTTTTTCAGAAACACTGTTAGGACAAAGGCTGTAGTGAGCAAATTCCATAGAGAATTGACCACGACCAGATGTCATTGTACGTAGTGAACCGATGTAACCGAACATTTCTGATAACGGTACGTCAGCCTTGATACGAACACCAGTAACACCAGCAGATTGATCTTTGATCATGCCACGACGACGGTTAAGGTCACCAATTACATCACCAACGTTATCATCTGGGCTGAATACGTCAACGTTCATGATAGGCTCAAGAAGCTTAGGATCAGCCTTTGGAATTGACTGACGGAAAGCGCCTTTAGCAGCGATTTCGAACGCGATAGCTGACGAGTCAACTGCGTGGAAAGCACCATCAAGAAGTTCAAATTCAACGTCAAGTACAGGGAAACCAGCAAGGGTACCTGTATCCATCAAGCTCTTGAAACCTTTCTCAACTGCAGGCCAGAATTCCTTAGGAACGTTACCACCAACAACTTTAGAGGTGAATACGAAACCAGTGTTTGCTTCACCAGGCTTGATAACGTAATCAATCTTACCAAACTGTCCTGAACCACCAGATTGCTTCTTATGCGTGTAGCTATCTTCAACTAACTTAGTGATAGTTTCACGGTATGCAACTTGTGGCTCACCAACGATAAGATCAACACCGTAAGTACGCTTAAGGATATCAACCTTAATGTCTAGGTGAAGTTCACCCATACCTTTAAGAATTGTTTCGCCTGAATCGATGTCAGTTTCTACACGGAATGATGGATCTTCAGCGATCATCTTACCGATAGCGATACCCATCTTCTCAGATCCACCTTTATCTTTCGGTGTAACAGAGATAGAGATAACTGGCTCAGGGAATACCATTGCTTCTAGAGTACAAGGGTGCTTAACATCACATAAAGTGTGACCAGTTTGCACGTTCTTCATACCAACGATAGCGATAATGTCGCCTGCTTGTGCGTAGTCTAGCTCGTTACGCTCATCAGCTTGCATCTCAACCATACGACCAACACGCTCAGTTTTACCTGTGAACGAGTTAAGGATGGTGTCACCTTTGTTCAATTTACCTGAGTAAATACGTACGAAGGTTAGTGCACCAAAACGGTCATCCATGATTTTGAATGCTAGTGCTTTTAGTGGAGCATCAACTGAAACGATTGCGAACTCGCCGTTTTCAACACCATCTTCATCAGTAAGAGGCTGTGGATCAACTTCAACTGGGTTAGGTAGGTAATCAACAACAGCATCAAGAAGAAGTTGCATACCTTTGTTCTTAAATGCAGAACCACAGTATGTTGGGAAAACTTCCATTGTACGAGTACCCTTACGGATACAACGCTTGATTTCGTCGATAGATGGCTCTTCGCCTTCCATGTATGCTTCTAGTAGATCATCGTCTTGCTCAAGAGCAGTTTCGATTAGCATTTCACGGTATTCTTCAACTAGTTCAACCATGTCCTCTGGGACATCTTTAACTTCGTAGTTTTCAGCTTCGCCAGTTTCATCCCACACGTATGCTTTACGAGATAGTAGGTCAACAACACCACAGAACTCGTCTTCGATACCGATAGGAAGAACCATAACAAGAGGGTTAGCGGCTAACACGTCTTTAGTTTGCTTAACAACACGTAAGAAGTCAGCACCCATACGGTCTAACTTGTTTACGAAGATGATACGAGCTACTTCTGAGTCGTTCGCGTAACGCCAGTTAGTCTCTGATTGTGGCTCAACACCGCCTGAACCACAGAATACGCCGATGCCACCGTCAAGCACTTTAAGCGAACGATATACTTCAACTGTGAAGTCAACGTGGCCAGGAGTGTCAATAACGTTAAAACGGTGATCTTTCCAGAAACAACTTACAGCAGCAGACTGAATGGTAATACCGCGCTCAGCTTCCTGTTCCATGAAATCTGTTGTAGATTCACCATCATGAACTTCACCGATCTTGTGGATCTTACCGGTAAGTTTAAGAATACGCTCTGTTGTGGTGGTCTTGCCCGCGTCAACGTGAGCAAAGATACCAATGTTTCTGTACTTTGATAAATCAGTCATTTTTCTACTCTAATTGGAGTTACGTTCTAAAATTCGGGGGGAAGTATATCAATACTTTCAGAATTGTTTTATAGATTTTTATTAAAATCCCACTTTTTTGATTAAATAAGCTAAGTCAATCAGTATATGTCATCATTGCATCTGCTCTACAACCTTGATTCACTCGTGATTTATCCGTGTTGTGGTCTATTTTTTCCCCTTCTATTTTACTTATATCATTTTTCCCAAATGTGAACTCGGTACATTACTATTTCGTCTTTCATCAATATTAAATCGATATAAGTTGATATTTTTATGATCTCATCGAGTTTTTAAACCGCTATTTGTTGCTAGCATCGCCAAAATTTTTTGCTGGTTAATACAGATATGCAACTTGAGCTGGGTGAGCTTACCCCTGAGATATTCCTGAAAGATTATTGGCAGAAAAAGCCATTAGTGATTCGACAAGGCTTTCGCAACTTCAGCGATCTGCTTTCGCCAGAAGAGATGGCAGGTTTAGCGTGTGATGAGATGGTTGAATCACGTCGTATATATAAAAGTGAAGGCGAATGGCAAGCTGAGTTCGGTCCCTTTGATAGTTATGAACATTTAGGTGAGTCTGATTGGACGCTTGTGGTTCAGGCGTTAAATAATTGGCTTCCCGATGCTGAAAAATTAATTCAATGTTTTGACTTCATTCCTCGCTGGCGTTTTGATGATGTCATGGTGAGTTATGCCACGCCTGGTGGCGGAGTTGGTCCTCATATTGATCTGTATGATGTGTTTATTTGTCAAGGTTCTGGACGACGACGTTGGCGTGTAGGCGACCGAGGTCCGCACAAGCAATTTGCAGCGCATCCAGCATTACTTCACACTGAATCGTTTGACCCCATTATCGATGTCGAGTTATTGCCCGGTGATATTTTGTATCTTCCACCTGGCTACCCTCATGACGGTGTCACATTGGAAGCGTCGATGAGTTTTTCTGTTGGTTATAGAACAGCAAGTGCCAAAGACATGGTCAGTGCCTTGGCTGATCATTTAATCGATAATGAATTAGCATGTGAGCAGATTGAAGATCCTGACAGAGCATTGAGCGATCAAAGTGGTCGTGTTGATGCAACAGATTTAGCACGGATTAAAACGCAATTATTAAATACGCTTGATGAACAGTTGATTAGTGAGTTTTCAGGCCGATATTTGACGAGTTCAAAGTGTGAATTGGATCTGCCTGAAGAGAACTTAGGTTTTCACGCTGTCGATGTAATAGACATGCTAAAAGAGCAGGTGTTAACTCGACTTGGGGGGCTTAAGGCGCTCTATTTTGATGCATCAGTTGAACAAGGTGTTTTTTACATTAATGGTGAACAAGTCAGTTTACCTCGCGAGCTTGCTGCTGTTATTCCTGCATTATGTGATAACCAACTTTTGAGTGAGAACAGCTTAGCAGAGTGGCTATCTAATGAAGTCTTTGTGGGACAGTTAACTGAATGGGTTAATCGTGGCTTTTGGTATTTTGAAGAAGTTTAAGCTCGGTATCGATAAGATATAATACTAGATGGAATAAAACGGCGCCCATATTGGCGCCATTTTTTTATTCGTATTTATCCTCATCAACTCAAACCTGATTAGTGACTTAATCACTCCTCTACAATGAAGAAATGTTGCTGCCATGGTGCAGATGAGCAGCCAGGACCGGATGTAACGAAGCAAGACAATTAAATATCTTTTATGAAGCATGAGCCACGTATTTTTGCTAGAGTCCCGATAATAATAGCATTCGTTGCAGCGGCTATTTTTCAGCCCGAATCAACCGACTAGGAATACTCATGACAATAGAACACAGCGAATTGATGACAGAGTTAAGTTCACTCAATTGCAGAACAAACTTTACGATAAAGAAAATAACCGAATATATGTTACCAGAGCTCAAAGAACCTATTTATCTTCATGGCGCTGATAAAGATTGTCAGCTGGTTATTAGACCGGCTTATGAGGTGTTTTTAGCCGATCTTTCTGAGCTCGAAGGGGTAAAGCACAAAGAAGGCTACTTCCATAATAATGAGATGACTCGATTTCCAAAGCGAGTGCAAAAAAGCCTTAATGGCATTCATTATGGTTTAGCGTTTAAGTTTTCGGATAAAGAGGCGGTTAAACGTTTCATCAATAGACTTATCACGATTATTAATGGTTAATCTGTATTGATACGACTTACTTACTCTGATGTATCCGACCGGAGATGTGTCCTTTGAATGATAAGATTTACACACTACTTGTGTCACTGCTTCTATTAACTGGTTGCAACTTGGCAACTCATGGTTCGTTTATTACCCAAACTTACCTAGCTGACACAGATTTAATTACTGCGACTCAAGACCAACCAATGTCGAAACTCGGTGTTGTGGGAGGTGAAAGTTGCCAGACATCTGTTCTTTACTTCATTCCCTATGGAGAGTCCGCGGCCACTTATAAAGCAATAGAGGATGCAAAAAACCAGATTGAAGGAACTCTGCTTCTGACGGATATTTCCATTGATGACAAGCTTTGGTTTGAATTCGGCTATTCGGTGCAATGCATCTTAGTCAGTGCAACGGCATACGGAGAGAATCGTGTTTCTTTGTGATGTAGTCTGGTGATTTTTTAATAAGCTAACATCAACTTTTGGTAACTTCGAAAAGACTGTCCTACACTCTAATCAGGGGCAAAAAAGCATGGTCTGAGAAAAGTATAGCGAGATGAACGTAATGATTTATATGGACATAAATTAATAAATGTCAATATTGGTCGGAACGCTAATCGACGCAATCAGTAAAGTTGAAATATCCATCAATATTGTTTTTCTATTAATGCTGCCAAACCTATATAGAGATTAAGGGCTGTGACTCACTAGAATCTATATGAAGAAACCTCAACAGATGCATCAGTCATAAAAGAAGGGTTTTATTATATGTGCGGTATTTTTGTCACTAACGATCCTCTTATCAAGCAAGATATGCAGGAAACCATTGAAAAGACACTCAGGTTTCGAGGTCCGGACTGCTCATCTGGCTTAATAGAGCACAATGGCTGGAAAGCATACCACTCCCGTTTAGCCATCATTGATGTTGAAAGCGGTGTAAACCAGCCTTTGATCCTTGATGATGGTGGCTTACTGGTTTTCAATGGTGAAATCCTAAATTTTGTAGAGCTTGGTGAAAAGTATTTTAATACTCGGTACAAAAGTGACACTGTACTGCTGGGCGATCTAGCACAAAGTGGACATTTAGATCTCGCGGAGCTCGATGGTTTCTTTGCCTTTATCTATATTTCACCCACTGGAGAATTAAAACACTGTGCACGGGATCGCTTTGGGGTGAAGCCACTTTTCTATCATAAAAGAGATGGGTTTATTAGTTTTTCCTCAGAACCCAACACCCTAAAAAAATTGTTTAATCTATCTGCTAATGACCATGCCATTGAAGAGTACCGTGCAGTTAGGGCACCAATATTGAGTGGATCATTTTTCACCGGGATTGATGAAGTTGCCCCAAGTACTTGTTTGATTAATGGTGAGTATTTCAATCTACTGGCACATCTTGATGGCGAGTATGAAAATATCGACATTGCCTCACTGAAAATCGCGATGGAAAAAGGGATCAAGACACGTCAGGTATCCGATGCACCGATTGGTTTACTATTGAGTAGAGGTATAGACAGTAACTTACTAAAGGAATTAGGTGAATTCGATAAATATTACACCATAGGGTTTAGGGGAGATGAAGATTTAGAGTATTTGAGAGAGCAGAATATCGATAATCTCACTATATTCGAGTGCGATCCTGAAACATATCGAGCTGAATTTAATCATCTCTTATCCCTTCGTGGTGAGCCAATGTCTGTTCCTAATGAAGTTTTACTCTCCATTATTGCTAAAACAGCCGCTGCAGAAGGGGTGAAAGTACTGTTATCTGGCGAGGGAGCTGATGAATTTTTCGCTGGCTACGATCGCATTTTTAAATGGGCCAGTGATGCCAGCCAGTTTGATTTTGATATTTTCCTTGAGATGTATTGCTACATAACGCCAATAAAGGGCAGTCCGCTCTATGTACGCATGTTATCTATTTTTGATGGGTTGACCTTTGTGAGCCCATTTGAAACCGTGAGGTGGTTTTTCATCCGCTATCACATGCCCATTTTGTTTCGTCGTTTAGATTTCTCCCTAATGGCAGCGGGAATAGAAGGTCGAGAGCCTATTGCTAATATGCACACATTTCAGCTCGCAGCTAAAATGTCCCCAGCAGCATTAATGGGGCAAGTGTTGGGGAAAACCCCTCTTAGAGAATTAATCTCTCCCTATAAAGGACATGATTTTGCCTTTGAAAAAAAAGTGGGGTTCCCTGTCGATTTGACCGAAATTTTTGATCAATACGATGATGAAAACTCTTATGAAATCTGGTTCAAAGAAAATTTAAGGATAATTAAATGATCATTGGATATACGAGTGGAGTGTATGACCTATTTCATGTTGGTCACGTTAACCTACTTAGGAATGCTAAATCAATGTGTGACAAACTTGTGGTTGGGGTGACGGTTGATGAATTAGTCATGTATAAAGGAAAGCAGTCTGTGATCCCATATTCCGACCGTATTGAAGTAGTAAGAGCATGTAAGTATGTGGATGTGGCTATCCCGCAAAACAATATGGATAAGGCTGCCGCTGCGTTAAAAAATCATGCTAGGTATTTGTTTGTTGGTGACGATTGGTACGATACTCCGAAATGGAAAGACTTTGAAAAACAGTTAGCAGAAGTTGATTGCGAGGTTATCTACTTTCCCTATACAAAGGGAACATCAAGTACGCTCATTAACGAAGCTTTAGAGGACATCCGGGACGGTAATAAGTAACCCTAATTCGGGATAAACTGTGCTGCTCATGCCCCTATCTGTGTTGAGTTTTCTAGTAATAGCCAGCTATTACGTACGAACTCTCGCCTTGATATAGACAATATTCTTGGCATCGAGCAAAACTGTCAGATAGATGAGAAATAAAAAATAATTAAGCTGATGATTTAAAAAGAAATTTCAGATTAAGTAATCTACTAACTCATCCGTTTGCAGTGAGTTGTCGGTCATAGTTGAATATTGTTTTCTGATAAAGCTAAATTTATCTCTTCAACATCCAGCCCAATAATTCTTTTGTTGCCAATTATGATCACGGGATATGCATTTACACCTAATTGATTAAATCTTTCTAATGCTTCAGGATCTTTTTCAGGGTTAAATTCAACATATTCAATATTATTCTTTGAAAAATAGGCTCTTGTATTCTTACAACTCGGACACCAATCAACGCCATACATGATCACTGGTTTATCTGTCAGTGAAAAATGCGACGAAAAGTCGTCCATCACAACTGTCGCTGGTGTCGTTAGCCATGTATAGCCTTGTAATGCGCCAAAACCTAGCCCTAGCCCAAGAGCAAGTACAAATGAATAACTCAATGTCGATTTTATTATCTCTTTTGCCGTCATGATAATCCTAGTCCTTTAAAATAAATTTTATTTCATAGCATTGTTAACCTAACACATTTTAATATGACGTCTACTGCTTAAGTTAATGTTTTTTGCCTTGTTACTTTTAATTAATACGCTGTGTTGAATACAGTTGTAATTAATGAAATAAAACGTAGTACTTTAGTGCTGATTAATATAGCGCTTTAGAGTTATTGAGTAAAAAGTAAATTTAGAACTAGTATGTTTTGTGCAATTCTGCTCACCAATAAATATTGAATGGAGTTAAAATGAATATAGCAAAAATGGCTAAAGTATTACTGATAGGTTTAGGAATAGGCTTTGCTACGTCAGCCTATGCAGCATCTTGTGCTCAGTGTAATTCTCAATTTAATGAATGTATATCAAGCGGCAGTAATTCTCCTTCAGCTTGTCACCGGGCTTTTAGTTCTTGTAAAGCAAGAGTTGCTGGACCTTGTTGGTTGAATTAAATATATATCGTGGCGGAGTCATGCTTTACCGCCTTTATCAATCAAAAATGCCTGCTAGCTTGCTATTACTAAGATAACATTGACTAATCTTAATGATGAATCACATGACTAAAAACAACACTCTTTATTCACACCACAGCTATCTTGCTCACACATTTGAATGATGAAACCTAACTATTTATTCACTTAATTATCTAACCTTTATTACTGTTGGCTTACTTAGTCAGTAATACTCGATTTATATATGTGTTGAATATTCTAAGAGTTTCAATCATTCCTTTCTATAAAGCATTTCAGTTCACAAAATGTGATTAAACTAAGTTGTGCAGCTCTTCAACTTACCAGATGCTGTTTCTGATATTGAAAAACTTCTGTATTATATTCCTTTTATTTATCAGGATAGAAATAATGGATATTAAACGAATAAACCCTACAGTTCGTTGGTCAGATGCAACCGTGTTTAATAATATGGCACATTTTGTTGAGATTGCAGAGGACACGAGCGCAGACATCAGCGGTCAAGTCCAACAGATACTGACTCAGGCTGAAGCCACATTAGCTCTGGTTAATAGCAATAAATCACGTATTTTATCAGTGACTATTTATGTGACCGATTTTGCCTATCTTGAAACCCTTAATGCGCAGTGGGATGTATGGTTCCCCGAAGGTTGTGCACCGAGCCGAGCTTGTGTGAAGGCGGAGTTAGTCGATCCTAGTTATTTAGTCGAAATGACCTTTGTCGCGGCGGTATTAAGCTGAAATCTACTTACTACTCGTGACGTTATGTTAACCATTCAAACTTAAGTTGTATTTTATTGCTGAAAAGAGCGACATAAAAGTATTAAGCTTGTAGAGCCTTAAGAATATCCATTTTCTGTTATAATCACTCCCATACTTTTTTAGCACTTCTGTTTTGCAGTAAGCGAAACAGGGTGATTATTTTCTTTTACCTGAGATCTCCAATGCCATTCTCTAAACTTGGATTAAGCGAACCGATTTTAAATGCCGTAACCGAATTGGGTTACACTGCGCCAACCCCTATTCAAGCAGAGGCGATCCCACTCGCCCTTAAAGGTAAAAACTTAATTGCCGCTGCGCAAACTGGTAGTGGTAAAACGGCCACTTTTGTATTGCCTATTCTTGAAATGCTTTCAAAGGGCGAGACACAAAAGAAGAAACGTGCGCGTGCGCTGATATTAACGCCAACAAGAGAGCTTGCTCTGCAAGTGTGTAAGAGCATTGAAGCTTATGGTAAGCATCTAGGGCTTAAATCCGTTGCTATCTATGGTGGTGTCGATTATGAACCACAAAAGCAAGCGCTAATCAATGGCGTTGATATTGTTGTTGCGACCCCTGGACGCTTACGTGATCTTTATACTCAACGTGCAATTCATTTCGATGAAATTGAAATACTCGTACTCGATGAAGCCGATAGAATGCTTGATATGGGCTTTATCGAAGATATCACTAAGATTATCGATACTCTGCCAGAGCAGAGACAGAATTTACTGTTTTCAGCCACGCTTTCAAGACAGGTAAGAGAACTGGCTAAAGACACGGTTGCTAATGCTATTCAGTTATCGTTTAACAAAGAAGGCGAGGGTAAGCCAAATATTGATCAGTGGCTTATTACTGTCGATAAAGATAAGAAGTCGGCACTATTGAGCCACCTTATTAATGAGAATAACTGGCAGCAAGCACTCATTTTTATTGAAACCAAGCATGGCGCAGGTAAGTTAGTGAGTCAGCTTGAAAAGCGTGGCATTGAGTCTGAATGTATTCATAGTGGGCGCACACAGGCCATTCGTGAGAAAATATTAGCTGACTTCAAAGCGGGGAACATTAAGTATTTAATCTCGACTGGCGTGTCAGCGCGCGGAATAGACATCGATGTTCTTCCGTTAGTGATTAACTACGACTTGCCTTTTCCTGCAGACGAATATGTACACCGTATAGGTCGTACAGGCCGCGCTGGCGCATCAGGTGAAGCTATTTCATTGGTATCAAGAGATGATTTCAAAAACCTGTGTATGATTGAGCGCCGTTTAGGACACCTTATTACCCGTAAAACGATAGAAGGGTTTGAGCCGAGCAAAGAAGTGCCTATCTCAGTGTTAAATTTCGAGCCTAAAAATAAGCCCGTTCGTGGTAGCAATGACGAGAAAAGCTCAGCTCCGAGTGGCAAAAGTAAGCGTGAGTCTTCATCGTCACGGACTAAACCAAACTTTGAGAGTCGATCGAAAAAGTCTGATACCTCGTCTAACCGCTCTTCAAAAAGTAGCGACAGTAAGAAGCTGCCACCAAATCCGTGGAATGTGTAGATAATAAAGGTAGAAGAGTTTATGGATAGTGCATCTATGATGTTGTGGGGTGTGCTATTCGGTTCCATTGGCATGGGATATTTTATCTACGGTAAACGGCAGAGTAAGTTAGTGCCCTTGTGTATCGGCATTGCACTGTGCATTTTTCCCTATTTTATGACCGGTGTGACCATGCTGCTCATTGTGGGTGTTGTTTTAGTCGCCATTCCCTATTTTATTCGTGGATAGACACCAGACTTAAATAACCTTGAACAACTTCGTTTAAGGGCTCTGAAATAGTGTGTTAAAGCGGCCTTTGGGTCGCTTTTTTGTTTCTGAGGCAAAACCATGGTCAAATATTGAAGGCAGAGGTAAGAGATGTCTTGCCTATTGCGGGCTTAACTCTTATTATCCAATCGTTTTTACTCCATACATCTACAACAGGCAATATCATGCTTAACTCTCCGCTTTCCCCTAGCTCAACAGAATTGGTTATTAGTGTTTTAGAAATGGTTTTATCTGAAGGGAAACCTTTAGATAGAGCGTATTCAGTTCACTTTTCAGGCCTTCAACTGCCACCATCTGAACAAGCCCGTATTACTAAGGTTGCCGGAGATATATTACGCCGACTCAATTTGTACTGTTTCCTGTCTGACGTAAAGCCTGAGGAGATGTCTCGTCTAGGGACGCGTTTGCTAAATGCATGGCACTTGTTCCATGAGCTTGAGCTGCCAACGTTACAGTACTCTTTGCCATTAGTTGAAACTGAATACTTTACCCGTCTTGAAGAAGCAAAGCAGCAGCCAGCGCTTTGGGATGGTTGTCCAGAATGGTTAGACACCATGGGACAGACACAACTGGGTGATAACTGGCCTAAAGAACGTGCCGCGTTAAATACTCAACCTAAGCGTTTTATTCGTACAAATCTTTTGAAATGTACACGCGAAGAGTTGGGCAAAAAACTGCGTAATGAGCAAGTGCAAACTAAAGAAGTTGAAGGCGTAGATACTGCGTTAGAAGTCGTTTCTGACTCTGCACTATTTCGCACCGAAAGCTTTAAAAAAGGCTGGTTTGAACAGCAAGATGCAGGGTCTCAACTCGTTGCTGCAGCAGTCGATGCTAAACCCGGTATGCGCGTCATTGATGCCTGTGCGGGCGCAGGTGGTAAAACTCTGTCAATTGCTGCACAAATGCAAGGTAAAGGTCGTTTACTGGCGATGGACGTGGAGCAATGGAAACTGGACAGCCTTAAGCAGCGCGCACGTCGTGCTAGTGCCAGTAATGTTGAAACGCGTATTATCGCAAGTAGCAAAACGATTAAACGTCTTAAGTTAAGTGCTGACAGAGTACTCCTTGATGTGCCTTGTTCAGGCCTTGGTGTACTTAAGCGTAATCCTGATGCGAAATGGCGTGATACTCCTGAGCGTTTGCCTGTACTGGTTGAACTGCAAAAGCATATTTTACAGAGCTATAGTCGTATGGTGAAAGTGGGCGGGATTTTGATCTATGCCACTTGCTCTATCATGCCTGAAGAGAATCGTGATCAGGTGGATGCATTTTTAGCTGAGAATGAACATTTTAAATTCTTAGAAGATGAGACCATCAGCGTTGCTGACTCAGGCTTCGATGGATTTTATATGGCGAGACTTGAGCGAATTGCCGAGTAACTAATCTGTTCATATAACAGCTTTAGAGATAAGAATACGAGCAAGGCTATTAGCCTTGCTTTTTTTTGTGAAAAATTCATGGCGAATGTCAATTTTTGACATATGGTTATTATGTGGAAGTGATTAGATAATGTAGGTAAAATGGTTATATGTTATTCAATATACAAAGGATGTGACGTTATATGAATCTAAGGCATGACTCAATTATTGCTAAATTGCCTAGCCTGGCACATTCAAATGTTAGCATTAAGCGCTATGGCGCGATTCTGACCATGTTACTCGATGCATCTCCTCTTAAAGATATTCTACATTCTCTGGTGTTACTGATTGAAGAGGAAAAGTTAGGCACCATAGGCTCAATACTGCTATTGAGTGATGATGGTAAACGTCTACTTACAGGCGCAGCACCAAATTTGCCCGATAGTTATAATCAAGCCATAAATGGAATAGAGATCGGTGATGGTGTTGGATCTTGTGGTACAGCAGCTTTTACGGGCCAACGTGTTATTGTCGAAGATGTCAGTACTCACCCTTATTGGGAACCCTATAAAGCGCTACCATTAGCCGCAGGTTTACACGCTTGTTGGTCGGAGCCAATCAAAGACAGTCAAGGAAAAGTACTCGGAACATTTGCCATGTACTATGACTCAGTTCAATCTCCCACTGATATCGACTTAGCTCTGATAAGTGAAGCGGCACGCCTTGCCAGTTTAGCGATAGAACGTAGCAGTGCACTGCAATTTCAACGTCTCACGGCAAATATCTTCAAACACCTTCCTATTGCGATGGTTGTGACTGACGCACATGGAACGATATTGGATGCAAACCCCACTTTTTATCGTTATTTGCAGTGCCAGCCAACAGATTATGTTTTGTTCGATCCTCAGATTGTTTTTCAGCCTTCGGGGCAACAGTTAACTTTGATGTGTCGCCAATTGCAGTCCAATCAAGCTTGGCAAGGAGAACTCATTGGTAGAAGAGTCGGTGGGGAGTATTTCCATCTTGAACTCACTGTATCGATATTTAAAGAGCCGGGTTCGGATGAACAGTATTCCTCTTGGTTGTTCAGTGATATTAGTGAACGTAAAAAAGCGAGTGAGCTTATCTACTTTCAAGCAAACTACGACTCTCTGACAGGGCTTGCGAATCGAAATCATCTGTTTCGGGTCATGGAATCAGAAATTAAATCTGATAACCAAACTCCGGGTTTCGGTTTTATGTTGATGGATCTGGATAACTTTAAACAAGTCAACGATACCTTTGGGCATGATAAAGGTGATCAGCTGCTACAGACCGTCTCCACAAGACTCCAAGGCTGTATACAGGATAATGCGCTATTGGCAAGACTTGGTGGTGATGAGTTTGCGCTATTTTTACCTGAAGTAGTAGAAGAGGCTGAGCTCGCGGCCATCGCCAGTCAAATCAACGATACTGTATCTCAACCGATTAAGTTAAGTGGTAGTAAAAAAGTGTTAACTAGCGTTAGCATTGGTATTGCCCGCTTTCCTGAAGATGCTATGACGTTAGAGCAAGTGTTGAACTGCGCAGATCAGGCGATGTATATATCAAAAGGTGAGGGCAGAGATTGCTTTCACTTCTTCACTGAGCAGATGCAGCAAAACGCTGAACGTACCGCTAATATACATACAGCGCTTAAGTTAGCCTTGGACTCTAATGCTTTTGAACTCTACTTTCAGCCGATTGTCTGCTTAAAAACGAACAAAATAATACGGGCAGAGGTGTTATTGAGGTGGCAACATGAGGGCGTATTTGTTTCTCCAGAAGAGTTTATTCCATTAGCTGAAAGCAGTGGTCTAATTGTTGAATTAGGTCATTGGGTACGACAAGAGTCGATGACAATTCTGCTTGAACTTCAAAAAATATCCCCAGATATTGGATTGTCGATCAATGTCTCTATGTATGAGTTTTGGTCTCATTCTTTGCAAGATAATTTAGTTAACTCGATTCTAAATATTGCCCTTAATTTGACCACTGAACCTTTTCCCTTTGAGATGCTCACCATTGAAATCACTGAATCTCTTTTGATGAAGCAACATAACCATTTAATCGCTTCATTACAAAAGCTCAGAAATATGGGGATTCAAATTGCGGTTGATGACTTCGGGACTGGTTATTCTTCTCTCTCTTATTTAAGTCACTTCCCTATAGATCAAATTAAAATAGATAAGAGCTTTATCCAAAATTCAGATCATTCAATCAAGCAACAAGCATTAGTGAAGGCTATCACCACCTTAAGTCATGCGTTAGAACTTAGTGTTGTAGCTGAAGGGGTTGAATCGAAAGAAGAACTAGAATTTGTCAGAACAGCAGAAATTGAAGCCGTTCAGGGATTCTATTTTTATCGACCTATGACCAAAGCATCTCTATTACGGTTATTGGATTGAGTTATTCGTCATCAACTTGGCTGAATTAAACAATCTTAACTGAAAATAACCTTAAAAGGAGTAGTCTATAACCCTTCAATAATAGATTTAGGTGCAAGGGGATGAATATGAAGTTAGCTAATGAGCAGGCTAATGAGATGACAAGCTATCGGGTCTGGGATAAACCGAGTCGATTATTTCACTGGGTCAATGTATTACTCGTGGTAAGTTTGTTGTTTGTCGGATTTTTGATGTTGTTTCGCAAAGATTTAGGCATTGATTCACTCGAAGCAAAAATTAAGATAAAAGAGCTGCACGTCATCATTGGTTATCTTTTTGCGGCTAATATCCTATTCAGGATCCTATGGGGCTTTATCGGTACCCACTTCGCAAGGTTTGCCAATAATATTCCCAGCTTTAGGGCTATCATGGGTTACAAATCTGCGCTAGACCGAGGTGAAAACCCACAATATATTGGGCACAATCCTATCGGAAAACTGGCTGTGTTCGTCATCATGCTCACGTTAACCGTGATGTTGGTGACAGGTCTATTTCGTGCAGGTACTGATATTTATTACCCCCCATTTGGTCATGCTGTGGCCGAGTATATTGCCCAAGATGGTGTCGATGCAAGTAGCATTAAACCTTATGATGAAACTGGCGTTAATAAGCAAAAATTAGATGAGATGAAACCCTATAAAAGCGTTGCAGGACAAGTTCATCTTTATGGCGCTTACTTCTTACTTTTACTGATTTTGTTTCATGTTATAGCGGTGATACAGGCTGAACGCAAACATCAACCTGGTATTATTTCTGCTATGTTTTCGGGGATTAAAAGAATCACTGGGCCAACTCAAGATAAGGAGTAGGCACCACGTACAAAAAAGAGAGCCACAGTATGGCTCTCTTTTTTTGTCTTTAATTCTTCATCCGTTATTCTGTAAAGCAATTACAGACGTGATGATGCGCTTGGATTGTTCTTAAAATGCGCCATTGATTAGATGTTTGACTCGCTTGATTATTTTTTGATTTATTACCGCATTAAAAGAACTGATGTGATGGTGTAAGAATGCTATAGTTCTCGCTTTCGGTTTAATGCTTATGGTCTGAGTATAGGCAGCATAAGATCAGTTAACTTAGTCAGCGAAAGGCGTAATCATTGGTCAAGCTAGAAGCATATTTTAGTCAAGCAACAATCTTTAATGCAATGCAGTTGCTGTTTGCTGGTGAGTTAATTCACTGTGATTATTCCACTTGGTTATTGAGTGGGAAGTTTGAATTACAAAGTCATCAGAATGCTCAAGATAGTGTCAAAAATGAAGTGCATGTTCGACTCGATTGGACAGCAGGTCCCGTGGTTGGATCTGAACACTGTTTTTGCTCATGTCATGCAGACTCGCCTTGTGAGCATTTAGCCGCTCTGGCGATTGATTACATTGCAAAGCAAGATCCAATTACTCCTTACTTGAGTGAAAATAAACGCGCAGATACCGCAATTAGATTGCTTAAAACTGAATTTAATCAGCGTTTTGATCCTTATCCAAATATGGCTCGCCACCGCATTGTTTATCTGCTGTCTAAAGGTGAGCAAGGTTTACATTTAACCGCTCATAAAGGTTATATCAGTAAAAAGGGCAAATATTCGATTAAGCAGGATATTGGCTTTGGTTTTTCAACTAAATCCTCCCAACCTAAATACGTTACTCAGGCAGACCTTTATCTGTTAAATCAGCTCAAAGAGTGTTCTCTAGCATTAGATGATGTGCAAAGAGCAGCCCAACAAGAAGTGATCTCACTGGACATTGCTGATTTTACATCGCTTGATTTTATTAAAACCTTATGTGCGACTCAGCGCTGTTTTTGGATGAGCTGCGAGCAATCGCCCATTAGGCTTGAGACTCACTATCACCATGATTATATCGATGCTGATGCGTTCATTTCAATTGGAGATAACGGGTACATAGACTTGGCAAGCATGAGCTTAGTCATTGCCCCTTCTTCTGAAGATATTGACGGTCCATTGTTTGATTCCACTGTCGATTGGTCGCCTCAGCTTACTGTCAGTCGACATGATATTGAATTTTCATGGGATGAAAAATCCAGTTTAGAACTTGAAGTCGCTAATTTCTCATTAATTCATGCTGATCTAACCATAGAGTTAGCCGAGGTATTCTCATCTGCCTATGATGCACCGGAGGTGATGAAACACGTTGCCGAACTTAATATCCAGCTAGCAGGCTTGCCGCTTCTAACCTCGATGTTTGAATCGACTGTGTGGTCGATGTTCCCCATTGGAACGCGGTTGCTCCCCCAAGAGTTAAGTGAGCAGATGATCATGCTTCGCCGGTTATCACTTGCGGGGTGGGGAATTACGTATGACCTTAAAAATCGGTTCGAAGTCATCCATGCTCAATATTGGTATGGGGATGTACATAATAGCGATAGTGATAAAAGTTGGTTCGATCTAGAGATTGGTGTTGAAGTTAACGGGGAAAAAGTGAACCTGTTGCCCTATCTAGTCAAAGCAATACGCCAAGGGCTTGTGGAAAATATTGATAATCAAACCACAATTCTCATGGATCTTGATAGCGGAGAGCGACTCGCACTTCCCGCCATTAGGATTAAGAAAATATTAACGGTATTGGTTGAGTTGTATGAGAAAAAGCCTCTGACAGCCACCGATACCGTGAGCTTACCCCTGCATCAGCTCACGAGAGTTGCCGAGTTGTCATCAATTAAAGTTGGTGGTGAGTTCGAGTGGCAGGGCAGTAGCTTACTTAGGAAGAAGGCTGAAAAGGTTTACGCCTATTTAGAACATGCTGGCGCTAAGGCTCATATTGTTAAGCCTCCTGTTGGCCTTAATGCAGAGCTCAGAGAGTATCAACAGCAAGGATTGAATTGGCTGCAGTTTCTTAAAAAACAAGGTTTTTGTGGCATATTAGCTGATGACATGGGGTTAGGGAAAACCATTCAAACCTTGGCGAGTATTCTACTTGATAAAGAGTCTGGTCGATTAAATAAACCGTGTCTGATTGTCGCACCGACCAGTTTATTAGCCAACTGGTTGAACGAAGCGCAATCCTTTACTCCAGATTTGAACGTACTCTTGTGGTCTGGAGGTAAACGCCATAAAAATGCAGACCAGATTAAACACACTGATGTCGTGATAAGTAGCTATGGCACGCTGCAACAAGATGCGCTGTTTTGGGCTGATACCCATTTTCACCTTATTGTGCTTGATGAAGCGCAGAATATTAAAAATGCCCGCAGTCGTATTGCCAGAGTGGTCGGCAGTCTAACATCGACGCACAAGTTATGTTTAACGGGCACTCCTCTTGAAAATCACTTAGGTGAGTTATGGTCACTGTTTAATTTTTTAATGCCCGGTTTTTTAGGTAATTCAACGCAATTTAACCGTTTATATCAGGCTCCAATAGAGAAAGAGGATGATGAAGTAAAACGCCATGCTTTAGTTCAAAGGATCAGCCCTTTTTTATTGCGACGAATGAAATTTGATGTGGCAACTGAGCTCCCCGCTAAAACGGTGATCAATGAATACATTAGCTTGACTCAGGTTCAGGGCGATCTCTATGAGACGATCCGTTTAACCATGTCTGATGAATTGAGAAAAGCGGTATCTCAGTCAGGGATGAAGCGAAACCGTTTAGCGATCAGTAACGCACTGCTTAAGTTACGCCAAGTGTGCTGTCACCCAGAGTTACTTAAATTAGATCTTATTGCCGATAAAGCGATAGACGGCGAACATACTTCGCTGTCATCTGAGTCAATGGACTCCATTGGCGATAAAGAAAGGTTGGTTGTTAAAATCGGCAATAAGCCAGTTAATGATGCGGGTGTGACGAGTTCAGGAAAGCTCAACTGGTTGGCTGATAAGTTGCCCAGCATGATTGAAGAGGGCAGACGGGTGCTTATTTTTTCCTCTTTTACCAGCATGTTAACTTTAATCTCACAACTACTGGATAAGTTGTCTATTGCACACGTTGAGCTGACGGGGAAAAGCCGTGATCGGGCAAGCCTAGTTAAACGCTTTCAGGATCAAGAGGTGCCCGTTTTTCTCATTAGCTTAAAAGCGGGAGGGGCTGGTTTGAATTTGACCGCTGCCGATGTGGTGATCCACACGGATCCTTGGTGGAATCCAGCGGCGGAGCAACAAGCTAGTGATAGGGCATATCGGATTGGTCAGGACAAATCAGTGTTCGTGTATAAATTGATCTGTAAAGATACAGTGGAAGAGCGGATACAAAGACTGCAGGAGTCGAAGTTTAACTTAGCACAAAGTATCTATGATCATGAAGCTCAATCCGTCACAGAGATGACAGGAAATGATTGGCTGGATCTGCTGCAGCCCTTGGCCATCGATGAGTAATACCAATCAGTTTGGTATAGCGAGATTTGGTTTTGACTTGCTCTATTTTATATCAATTCTGAGCTTAATTCGGCTTAACACTGTGTTGCGATAATTGCTCTGTTTCTACCAGCTAGCTTTGCTTGATAGAGTGCTTTATCGCACTCTGCCAGCCAATGATCGATACTCGCCGCAGGAAGAGAGTTAATCCCGATACTGCAGGTGATAGGTTCCTCTATCTCCACAAGCTGCATTGCTGCGATATTGTGAATTAATTGCTGTGCGATATCAGCAGCCTCAGTGGTATCAAGCCCAGTTAATATGATAAGAAACTCCTCGCCCCCATATCGAATGACTTCAGCCTGATTGGGTGCCACGCTTTTAATGATTTGCGCGACTTGCCGCAGTACCTTATCACCAGTAAGGTGGCCATATTTATCATTAACCTGTTTGAAATGATCAAGGTCAAGTAACAAGATAGTGGACTGAATTCCTTTAGATATGTGATGTTGCAGTGCATGGGTTAATGAGCCCATAAGACGCTTTCGATTGGATACTCCGGTCAATTCATCTGTATTCGCAAAATAGAGTAGGGCAAGTTTCTGTTTGGTGATGACGTGGGAAAAAATGGCACCGAAAATGAGACAATCTACTACGGCTAATGAGAAGCGAGTGACCACAAATGTCTCTTCGATATTAAGTGCTAACAACAAGCTGATGACAGAATAAATTAACGATAAAACTGCGGCTTCTTTAAGGCTAAATAAAAAATAGATGACAAAAATAGTGGGGAATAGATAGATAAGTCCTTTATAACCTAAGGTGAAACAGCTGTAGCTGATAGCAATACAGATTAAAATTAAAGTCAGTTTTTTTTGCGCAAGATTAGCCTTGTTGTGCCATTCAAGATACATAGACAGTGCGAGTGGGATCATGGAAACAGCAAAGAATCCTGCGAGCACATAATCTTCTATACTGATGCGATAGAGCACATATATCGCGACAGTCACGATACCTGCAAGTTGAAACAATAATGAGGATGTTTTCGGTATACTGTTAAGCTTTGCTAGCTCCATTAAAATCCCTTTCACTCATTATTTTTTTGCAAGTATAACACTGTTTATCATAATGAATATGTCCCTCTTCTTGTAAGCTATATTTCAGACTTAATTGTCGAGAGTCTGGCTTTCTATCGGTTTATGCGAGTTTAAAACGATGTCCTAGTAACTGTTATGACAAAGTTGTTTAACAACTCTTTTACTGACGGTGTTCTCAGTGTATAAATGAACTATATCAATATTTTTAAAAGCCTAAATAAGATGAGAAATATCTTTAATTATAATCGTTTGATTAGATTGGCGTACATGGCTACTCTCCTACTTGGGATGAATGTAGCGTGGGCTGGGCCTAAACTGGATGTTGAAGTTAAGGACGGCGATGGCAATGTTTATTCACTGTCAGAACTGAAGGGACAAGTGGTGTATCTTGATTTCTGGGCTTCCTGGTGCGGTCCCTGTCGAAAGTCATTTCCTTGGATGGATCAAATGCACAGTAAATATGCTGATCAAGGACTTAAGGTCATCGCAGTTAACTTAGATTTCGATACTGCGTTAGCAACACAGTTTCTGCAACAGACTCCTGCAAATTTCACCATTGCTTATGATGTGGACCATAAAGTGGCCAATGAATTTAGCATACTCGGTATGCCATCGAGTTATCTGTTTAATCGAGAAGGGGAGCTAGTGAATACCCATGTTGGTTTTTTTAGCGAAAACTTGCTGGAATATGAAGCTGAATTGGTTCGCTTATTAAATGAGAGTAAAAAATGAAACTGAGCATTGATTCACGCATTACTTATATAGCTCCTCTATTTTTGATGCTGACGCTCAGCGGCTGCTCAACTTTGGGTGTGCAACCCTGGGAGCGAGATCAATTTGCCCGAGAAGATATGGCATTAGATAATGAAAAACTGGATTTAACCTTGGATGACCACATCTACTTCAGTAAAGAAGGGACAAGTGGTGGTCGTTCACAAGGTGGTGGAGGATGTGGGTGCAATTAACCCGAATGTCTGAAGAGGCTAAAATTCAAGCTAAACAAGATAACTCGTCTTGCCTTGAATTATCGAGTTTACTGGAATGCGCTAAACCTAAGCGCTATAAAAACATCAGTAAAAGTTTAACTATAGCGAGTTTGGCTCTGTTTTCCTCTCCCTCCTTTGCTGGAGATACGGTACAAGAGAACTCTGGCAGCGAACTTGTTAATAACATCACCGAAAGCGAAAAGAAAAAGTCAGCGGAGAGCTTTGGCGGGAAGCAACTTGAGGTGACAAAAATAGACATGGCGCTGCTCTATTATCAAGAGCCGAATAGAGTCACTGCTGCTGAGGGAATTGTTAATCTACAAGCCTCATATGGCGATAAAAGTGTATTGGATGGTAAGTTACTTCTTGATACGTTAAGCGGCGCTTCACCTAATGGCGCGGTGCCACAGTTACAACAACAAACCTTTACTCGTCCTTCTGGTAATGGAGTGTATCATGCTGTCAATGGTGACACACCCTTGGACGATACCTTCAAAGATACGCGTTTGCAGATCAATGGCAGTTGGGTTGAAACACTATCGAGCGCAGATAAAGTTAATTTCGGTTTTCACCTTTCAAGAGAGTATGACTACACCTCTCTTGGTTTGAACACTGGCGCTGAACATTCCTTTAATCGAGGTAATAGCTCAGTCAATACCGCTTTGGGGTACTACTACGATATTGTTGATCCCGTTGGAGGCCGACCCGTTGCGTGGGCGCCAATGTTATACCGAGAGGATTTTAGCTCGCAAGTTGAGTTTGAAGATGAATTTGATAAAACGCGGCAAGAATCAAGTGCTGAAAAACAGACGCTCGATATCAGTTTTGGTTTTACTCAACTGCTGAATCGATATTGGTTAGTACAGGGAAATTACAGTGTCTCATACCTTAATGGCTACATGACCGATCCCTACAAAATCATCAGCCTCGTTGATTACACGGGAACAGCTCAAGGTTATCGTTATGAGCATAGACCCGATAGTCGGCTTAAAAACAGTGTGTACCTATTGACGAAAGGTGCGTTAGATACGGGAGTTGTTGATTTTTCGTATCGATATAGTCTCGATGATTGGGGCATAAAATCTCATACATTTGAAACTCACTATCGTTATCAATTCACTTCAACTTTCTATGGGCAGCTCCATTTACGGTATTACCGTCAATCAGCTGCGGACTTCTATCATACTTTTCTACTTGATACAGCAAAAGAGCCTGTTTATGGCAGTGCTGACAGCAGGTTAGGTGCGCTTGATACCTATACCTTTGGCGTTAAATTTGGTCATAAGCTTCCTGATGGCTTCAATATTTCTTATCGATTGGAGCTATATCAACATAAACCCTTAGATAATGGTGCAGAAAGAGTGGGGCAGTTAGCTGAATTAGCTTTGTTTGAGCAAGTTGATGCCGTTATTGCCCAAGTTGGTTTTACTTTTTAGTCCTTAGGTGCCTAGGCTGGTAAAGGGAACTAGGGTTATTCACTGTCATTTGTGCGCATTTATGGTGAATAAGTTTGTCACGATGAATATTTTGTACTACATATTAAGTTGGGTGTGCAATTTTTAGAGTAAATACCTGATATAAATCATAATCAGAAATTTTCTCAGTACAGAATTTACAAATATCCCAGTAGAACAGAAATTGTAAAATGTCGTGAAACCGAGATACAGGGTTTTTCATTAGCGTTGGTTCGCTATTTCTGTTGTTTATCGGGGGGGATGGGGAGAGCGACGTGACGGCTGATAATGTGTGTAAGCCAAAGGATTTAATGCGACTTATTCGCAAAGAGACTAATGCGCGAATGAGGTTAAAGTTACTTGCGTTACTCCATTTTCAGGAGGGACGATCAAGATACCAAATTGCAGAATATTTAAAAGTCAGTCGTACCAGTGTCAACAAATGGATTGCCAACTACTTAACTGCTGGTCTTGAAGGGCTCAAAGAGAAAAAGCACACAGGCAGACCCGCGGCGTTAAATGACACACAGATAGAACAATTGACCCATTTTATCAAAGCACGAACGTGCAGTCGCAGTACGGATCCATTACATGGTTGTGATATTCAACGCTATATCTCAGAGTCGTTTGGGGTTAATTACGAGATATCCAATATCTATCGAATTTTGGAGCGACTCGGTTACGCTTGGATCACTCGTCACGATAACAAAGTGATGTCAGTGAACTAGCTTACAGATTATTTTTGCCATAAAAAAACGCCCATAAGGGCGTTTTTTATTTAAGTAATCAGCTCATTTAAACAGCTTGGTTACTTTAGAAACTCGCTGATTTTGGTGCTCGAGGGAATGGGATCACGTCGCGGATGTTTGAAACACCAGTAACATAAGACACTAAACGCTCGAAGCCTAAACCGAAGCCTGAATGAGGGACGGTGCCATAACGACGAAGATCACGATACCACCAGTAATCTTCTTGGCTAAGCTCCATCTCTGCAAGACGGGCATCAAGAACATCTAACCGCTCTTCACGCTGCGCACCACCGATGATCTCACCAATGCCTGGCGCAAGGACATCCATCGCTGCAACGGTTTTACCATCGTCATTAAGGCGCATATAGAAAGCTTTAATGTCTTTAGGGTAGTTTTTCACTACGACAGGGGCTTTAAAGTGCTCTTCAGCAAGATAACGCTCATGCTCTGAATGTAAATCAATACCCCATTCAACCTTGTACTCGAAACTCTTGTCACAAGCCTTAAGAATTTCAATGGCATCAGTGTAATCAACTTGAGCAAAATCACTGCTCACAAACGATTCAAGACGATCGATAACTGTCTTATCAACACGTTGAGCAAAAAACTCAAGATCATCGCGACACTCTTCAAGCACTGCTTTAAAACAGAATTTAAGCATCTGCTCTGCAAGTCCAGCTACATCGTCAAGGTTAGCAAAAGCCACTTCAGGTTCTACCATCCAAAACTCAGCTAAGTGACGGCTAGTGTTAGAGTTTTCAGCGCGGAATGTCGGACCAAAAGTATAAACCTTAGACAATGCACAAGCGTAAGTTTCAGCGTTAAGCTGACCTGACACGGTTAAGAAAGACTCTTTACCAAAGAAATCTTCGCTGTAGTCTACTTTACCAGCGTCAGTGCGCGGTAAGTTTTCCATGTCCAAAGTTGAAACGCGGAACATCTCACCCGCACCTTCACAGTCAGATGCTGTGATAAGCGGTGTCGATACCCAGATAAAACCTTCTTCATGGTAAAAACGGTGAATAGCTTGAGATAAGCTGTTTCTTACACGAGCAACAGCACCAATGATATTGGTACGTGGGCGTAAGTGGGCTAACTCTCTTAAATGCTCAATAGAGTGACGTTTAGCAGCCATCGGGTAAGTATCTGGATCTTCAACCCAACCAGCAACTTCAACATTAGTGACTTGAAGTTCAAATGCTTGGCCTTTACCTGGAGACTCTACGACTTCACCTGTCATCACAACTGAACAACCAGCAGTAAGCTTTAGGATTTCGTCATTATAATTAGCGACGCTATTAGGCACTACACCCTGAATAGGATCAAAGCAGGAACCGTCATAAACGGCAAGAAAAGAGATGCCGGCCTTAGAATCTCGGCGAGATCTTACCCAACCACGAACAGTAACTTGCGAACCGATCGCAAACTCACCTTTAAATACAGAAGCGACAGATGTAATGCTCATTGCTGCTTAGTTCTCCAACGAAACTTGTTATAAAAAAACTGGATGTTTATATTACCTTGCTGAGGGCTTTTCTCAAGTGTAAAAAGAGGGAAAAGTTCGGATATATTGCAGATTAAAAAAGATAGATGATTAAAACGGTCATTTTTCTATCAATAAAATGCAAGAAGTTGCTGAAACCTGCGGCGCAATATCATATTGTTGTACCAATGTATGGGAATTTGTTGGGGAGGTTGTATGAAAAGAGTCAAGATGTTTCAACTCCTATTGTCATTCCTATCGGTATGTGGATGGTCTTTGGCTGTCTATGCATTGCTAGTTTTTGATAAAGCCAGACCTGAAAGGGCGGTTGGGTATTACTTAAGTAAGGGGGAGTCGGTTCGCTTAGGCTGGGATCAAACTCAAACGATTGAGCTCGAGTATGTTATCTGGTCTTGTGCTGCGATAAGTTTTGTTAGTTTGGCATTTAATTACTATTTTGCTAACCATAGTAAAATGGAATATTGGTTTAACATTCCACTGTTATTAATGGCGTCATTAGCTGCGGGTTTGTATGTTCGCTTTGTGGTGTAGTGATATTAAAGCCGTGATCATCGCCGGGTAAGCTGCTGACAGAGTTGTTCGATGATGGCAGCCGTTGCCCCCCAAATCATATGTTGCTTGTATTGGATAAAGTGGACTGTGTGTTGTTGGCCCTGGCGTCGATAGAGATAATGCTGACGGTTATTTTTGTTGAGCAAGAAGGCTAGAGGGATAGTAAATAGGTCGTCGACTTCCCCCGGATCAAGCACGGGAATGAAACTGTTTTTGACTATGCCAAATACTGGTGTGATTTCAAATCCTGTAAAAGTTTTATATTTTGGATGTTGCCCCATCACTTCCACATTGGTAATTTTGAGTGCGATCTCCTCTTCTGCTTCCCTTAATGCTGTGGCGATGAGATCAGTATCAGATTTCTCTACCTTGCCCCCCGGAAAGCTTATCTGTCCGGGGTGACTGCGAAGATGCATGGGCCTGCGGGTTAAAATAACATGCGTGTCGTTGTCGACTTGAGTAAATGCTATCAATACGGCTGCCTGACGTAATCTGGTCGATATGTTCGGACTGATTAGTTCGGCTAAAGGCTGAAAGTTATACCTGACTCTTAATTCTGGTAAATTCAATTTTCTCCCCCGTTTGACTTTAATTACATATTTTTAAGGATTGGCAGGATTTTGCTCACTTTATCGTAGGTTTCCTGATATTCCTCGTTCGCGACAGAGTCTGCAACAATACCGCCCCCAGCCCAACAATAGATACGATTAGATTGCGCCACTAACGTTCTGATGGTGATACTGGTATCCATTTGACCATCTTGGCTTATGTATCCAATAGAACCACAGTATAGGCTACGCCGAGAGGGTTCAAGTTCCTCAATGATCTCCATTGCACGAATTTTTGGGGCGCCAGTGATCGAGCCACCAGGAAATGTTGCTTTCAAAAGATCGCTTGCTTGGTATGGTGAGGCGAGTTTAGCTGTAATTGTACTGACCAAATGGTGAACCGCAGGGAAGGTTTCAATGTTAAACAGATGAGGCACATTTACTGAGCCTGCTTGTGCCACCTTACCTATGTCATTACGCAGGAGATCGACGATCATCAGGTTTTCTGCGCGATCTTTGGGTGAATGGGACAGCGCTACTGCCGACTCTTTATCTTCTACTGGGTCGGTAAACCTTGGACGTGTACCTTTAATGGGCTTAGTTTGAATATCACTGCCCACCAATTGAATAAATCGTTCAGGCGAAATGGATAAGATAGAGGTGTTATCGAGCTTGATAAAAGCAGAAAAGGGCGCTTTGTTAGTTTGACTTAATTCAATGTAAGCCTGCCACTCATCTCCCTGATAATCAGCTTCGAATCGATGGGTTAAGTTAATTTGATAGCAATCACCGCTATGCAAATACCGCTGTATTTTATCAAACTTATCTAAATATTGTTCACGGCTGATCTGGTTATCCCAGTCGTTACTCAAAGAGAAATGGTGCTTGTTCGATGTCAAAGGCTTATTGAGCAGGGATTCAAGCTCTGCAAGCGTCTGCTGCAGCGCATCTTGGCCTTGATAGTGCACTAAGGTCCAGCTTGTGTCTTGATAGTCATAAATCAACGCCCACATATATAGTCCGATATTCATCTCTGCCAGATCAATATCCCGTTGGGCGATGTCAGGAAGACTCTCAATTTGTCTGCCTAAGTCATAGCTAAAGCAACCCATGGCGCCGCCAGAGAAAGGATATTGACTCAACAATGGCTGGGGGAAATAATTTTTCAGTGTCTGATTGATAACTTGGAAGGGATCCAAATTTACCGTTTCAACATTATGTTCTCGAGCGTCATCATAGTGTGTAATTCGACTCAGGCCTGAGGTCGTTACTATGGTGGCAACGGGGTTGCAGACGATAATATCGTATCTGGCATCAGCATGATCAGCATTGGCTGAATCCAATAGCATGGCCCAAGGTTGATCTGAAAAAAATGAAAATAACGCAGTAGTGGTGTGATCCCAAGTCAGCTTTAATGAAGCCAGCTGATGCGACGCCGAACAACTCATCGATTAACCTTAATTAAAATGGGGCGTTCCCCTGATACTCAACGATAGAATATCATAATCGATAGGCTAGAATTAAAAAAATCAATAAACAGCATTAAAGGTTTCAAGTGAGGTGTTTCCCTGAAAGTCAGGGGAAGGTATCATAGATAAACTATTATAATAATATTGTAACCCAATGAAACTATTGGAGTGCCCCTAATATGTCCGATAAAAAGGAAGAGTCTGTGAGTAAAGAAGTCATCATAAAGCAAGCCGATCTTATTGAGAGTATTGCTGATTCGCTACAATATATCTCTTATTATCACCCTAAAGATTTTGTTGACGCCATGGCTGAAGCCTATGAGCGTGAAGAAAGCGCAGCAGCAAAAGATGCCATCGCACAGATTTTGATTAACTCGCGTATGTCTGCAGAGGGGAAACGTCCTCTTTGCCAAGATACCGGAATTGTCACTTGTTTCGTTAAAGTTGGAATGGGCGTCAAGTGGGACAAAACCGACATGACTGTTCAGCAGATGGTCGATGAAGGGGTACGTCAAGCTTATAAAAACCCAGATAACCCATTACGCGCTTCCATCGTTTCCGATCCTGCCGGTAGCCGTAAAAATACCAAAGACAACACGCCTTCAGTCGTTCATATCGACATGGTACCAGGTAATCACGTCGACGTAGCAATTGCTGCCAAAGGTGGTGGTTCAGAAAACAAATCTAAAATGGCCATGCTAAACCCATCAGATGATGTTGCAGCTTGGGTTGAGAAAACTTTGCCAACCATGGGCGCTGGCTGGTGTCCGCCAGGAATGTTAGGTATAGGCATTGGTGGTACGGCTGAAAAAGCGGCAGTGATGGCTAAAGAGTCACTGATGGATCCAGTTGATATTCATGAGTTGCAGGCTAGAGGTGCTGAAACCACTGAAGAGAAGATGCGCTTAGACATTTTCACACGCGCTAACAATCTCGGTATAGGTGCTCAAGGCCTAGGTGGATTAACGACTGTTCTGGATATTAAAATTAAAACAGCGCCGACACACGCAGCCTCTAAACCTGTGGTGATGATCCCTAATTGTGCTGCCACACGTCACGTGCACTTTCATCTTGATGGAACAGGTCCAGCTACATTAACGCCACCATCACTTGAAGACTGGCCTGTGATCACTCGTGAAGCGGGCGAAAACACCCGTAGAGTCGATCTTAACACTGTCACTCAATCAGACATCGAGCAATGGAAGAGTGGCGACACGTTGCTGCTGAACGGCAAAATGCTGACTGGGCGAGATGCGGCGCATAAACGTATTCAAGGCTTGATTGAATCGGGTGAAGGTCTTCCTGAAGGTGTCGATTTCACCGGTAAGTTTATCTACTACGTGGGTCCAGTCGATCCTGTTGGCGATGAAGTTGTTGGGCCAGCAGGTCCTACAACGGCCACACGTATGGATAAGTTCACTGATATGATGCTAGAAAAAACAGGTCTAATGGGCATGATCGGTAAAGCCGAGCGTGGACCTGCAACCGTGGCATCGATTAAGAAGAATAAAGCCGTTTATCTGATGGCCGTTGGTGGTGCTGCATACCTTGTCTCTAAAGCGATTAAAAAATCACGCGTTGTTGCTTTTGCTGATCTCGGTATGGAAGCGATTTACGAGTTCGATGTCAAAGATATGCCTGTGACCGTTGCGGTTGATTCAGACGGGGTGAATGCCCATGAAACGGGTCCCGCTATCTGGAAAGTGAAATTAAGCTAGTAATTGGTTAGAGCAGTCTACATAAAGAAGGCTTAGGCATCTTGCCTAAGCCTTCTTATTTGGATAATGTGCTTCTGATAATAAAAGAAAAATAACGCAAAAAATCTAAAGTGTCACAATGGAATTTTAGACGTGAAAAGCGATTTGGCGAATCAGGGTCGCTTACAAATCGATTAACAATCAATAAAGATGATAATAATAATGAAAAAATCTGCACTCATACTTGCACTGGCAACTGCCGGAATAGCAAGCACCGCTCAAGCCTCTGCTGCAGAGGACTTTACGGTTCAACACTTAGTTAAAATTAACAAGCTTCATTCAGCTACATTGTCTAACGGTGGCAATAAATTGGTTTATGCTGTCAAAAAAATTGATAGCGAAGGGGAGTCCAGTTCAGATCTGTACATTCAAGATCTTTCTACGCCAAACAGTAAAGCTAAACAGCTGACCTCTGCACCGGGTACTGAGCACAACGTGGCTTTTTCTGCCGATGATAAAAGTCTCTATTTTCTTGCTAATCGTGATGGTTCTAGTCAATTGTATTCGTTGTCACTTAACGGTGGCGAAGCGATTCAAATCTCTGAACTGCCATTAGACATCGAAGGCTTTAAGCTTTCACAAGACACTAAACAAATCGTATTAAACATGCGCGTGTTTCCTGATTGCAAAGATTTAGCTTGTTCAAAAGATAAATTTACAGCCGAAGAGGAACGTGAATCGACTGGGCGTGAATATAAACAGTTGATGGTGAGACATTGGGACACGTGGAGTGATCATTCTCGTAGCCACCTATTTGTCGCACAGCTTAACGGCGAAAAGATTTTGACGGCTGTGGATGTAACTGCTGGGCTCGACACTGAAACACCCGCGAAACCTTTTTCAGGTATGGAAGAGGTGACTTTTACCCCAGATGGTAAATATGTGGTTTACAGCGCTAAGGCGCCGAGTAAAGACCAAGCTTGGATCACTAACTATGATCTTTGGCAAGTACCTGTGTCAGGCGGAAAAGCGGTTAATTTAACTGAAGAGAATAAAGCGTGGGATGCTCTGCCAACGTATTCTGCCGATGGGCGTTACCTAGCGTATCTGGCGATGACAAAGCCTGGTTTCGAAGCTGACCGTTATCGCATCATGTTACGTGATACGGTTACAGGTCAGGAAAAAGAAGTTGCGCCGCTGTGGGACAGAAGCCCAAGCTCGCTGGCATTCGGTAAAGACAATCGCACCTTGTATGTAACAGCTCAAGATGTGGGTCAAGTGACGGTATTTGAAGTGAATACTCAATTTGGCGACGTTAAAACGATATTTAACGACGGCAGTAACTCCATAGTTGGTGTCACCAATGACAAAATTATCTTTAAACATAAGAGTTTAGTTCAACCAGGTGACCTGCACTCTATGGGTTTAGATGGTCAGAATTTAACACGTTTAACTGATGTGAATAAAGACAAACTAGCCAAGATCAAATTTGGTGAGTTTGAGCAGTTCAGCTTTAAAGGCTGGAACAATGAAGAGGTTCACGGCTACTGGATTAAGCCTACTGATTACAAAGCGGGTAAGAAATACCCGATAGCCTTCCTCGTTCACGGTGGACCACAAGGTTCATTTGGTAACTCATTCAGCAGCCGTTGGAATGCACAGCTATGGGCTGGAGCGGGTTATGGTGTGGTGATGATCGATTTCCATGGTTCTACTGGTTATGGACAAGCCTTTACTGATTCGATTTCGAAAGATTGGGGTGGAAAGCCACTTGAAGATCTTCAAAAAGGATTAGCTGCAGTGATTAAGCAACAGAAGTGGCTCGACGGAGAGCGCACCTGTGCCTTAGGCGGCTCATACGGCGGTTACATGATGAACTGGATACAAGGTAATTGGAGCGATGGCTTTAACTGCTTGGTCAATCATGCTGGTCTGTTTGATATGCGTTCAATGTACTATGTTACCGAGGAGCTTTGGTTCCCAGAATATGAATTTGGTGGCACATATCAGGATAACAAAGACCTGTACGAGAAGTTTAATCCAGTGAACTACGTTGAGAACTGGAAAACGCCGATGTTGATTATCCATGGTGAGAAAGACTTCCGCGTTCCTTATGGCCAAGGTCTAGCCGCGTTTAGTTTTATGCAACGTAAAGGCATTCCTTCAGAGTTGCTCATCTATCCTGAAGAGAATCATTGGATCTTGAACCCAGATAACCTTGAACAGTGGTACGCCAATGTATTGGGTTGGATGGATCGCTGGACTGAAAACAAGTAATACCAATGTATAAAGTAAATAAGGTCAGCGAATGCTGGCCTTTTTTGTGGGTAAATGTAATCTTGAATTTGAATCTTGATGAAACTAAATGTGATAAGGAATAAACAATGAGGCTGATCAACCTCTTTAAGAAGGAGCTTGCCCACGAGGCGCGAGATTGGGTGCGCGATGGACTGGTATCTGACACTCAGGCCAATGCGATTTTGGCGCGTTATGGCGAATCGTTAAATGAAGATCCCAACAAAAATTCATTTGGTTATTACCTGTTAATGTCTCTTGGCGCCTTGTTTCTGGGGCTTGCCTTAATTCTGATTGTTTCCCATAACTGGGATGAAATTCCACGTATTGTTCGTACCGTCGGGTTGTTATTATTGACCTTGGGCTGCAACGGGGTAGGCATTAAATTCTTTTTGTCAGGACGACAACAGGCTGGGAACATTTGGCTATTTTTCGGTGGCATTAGCTACGGAACCAGTATTATGTTGATTGCACAGATATATCACTTAGGAGAGCATTTTCCTGATGGGATTTTCTGGTGGGCAATCGGCATTCTACCTCTTGTTATCTTTACGCAGAGTCGCTTACTGGGTTTACTCTCTTTCACCTTGGCAAGTGTCTGGGCGATAGTCGAAACCGGTGAAGATTTCTTTCCAACCCTCTATCCGTTGTTTGCGATCGTCATGCTGTGGTTAACCCTGTTTCAAAGATCATCACGACTGCTTTTTATCGCGAGCATTGCAGGTCTCATTACTTGGTTGAACATCGGGCTTGCTTGGACAATGGGTGAGTGGCGCTACTTTGCTCCTTTTGAGGAGCAACTGCCATTCTCCCTCGGTATCGGCATACTTCTCAATGGTGCTGCTTGGTGGTTAATGAGAACCAATAAGCAAGACTGGCGAGAATACGGACTGGTTACGCATATTTGGCTGCTTAGAGCGTCTATCATCACTTTGCTTATTCTCAGTTTCGAAGGTGCATGGGAGGATTATTCGTCTGGATTTGATTGGTTATCCATTAGTGGCATTGCTGCCGTGTTTCTTTGCGGTGCTCTATCTTGGTTTTTATCACGAAAAAGCGGTTTGTATGCCTCAACCCCAGCCATAATAATGAGCAGTTATTTTGGCTGTTGTTTTCTCTTGCTCACAGCGATGGACAACATGGAGTTTGTCACCGCGATTGCCACCAATTTGATCTTAGTGCTAATGGGGATTTTACTCATTCGCCGAGGGATAGATCAGAATCAAACCCACTACTTTTATACTGGAGTCGTCACCCTGTTATTGACGGCATTCCTGCGTTACTTTGATCTCATCGGTGATTATATTGGTGGCGCGATACTCTTTATGGTGGCTGCTGCAATTTTGATGGCTGCGGCTAAATACTGGAAATATCACCTCAAATTGGTGACCGAAACGGGTAAAGAGCAAGATCAGGAGTCAGCGTAATGGATAAAGTCACTATGCCATCATGGCTCACTATGCCACCAAATAGAAAAGTCATTAAAATTGGTTTGCTCTTGACGCTGTTATTTCAACTTTCAGTGTTATGTGTTGAGTACCTTGGTGCTGTGTTGCCCATTTGGACGGGTAAAGAAATCATACTCAAGACAGAGCCTGTGGATCCTCGAAGCTTGTTTAGAGGCAATTTTGTTCGACTCAATTTCGATATAAACCTGATTAGCCGCATTGATGCTGCTGAATTTAAGAGAGGCAGCGTAGTTTACCTTGTGCTTGAGGAGAAAGATGGTTTATGGCAAGCGGGAGAGGTCAGTTCGGTGATGCCTATTCAAGGTGATTTTATTCGAGGTCGAGTTAGAAACAATTACGGTGAAATGTTAGACATTGATTATGGTATTGAAGCTTTTTTCATGCCGAAAGAGAAAGCTTTGGCAGTGGAGAAAGAGATGCGTGGCACAGGCACTGCAAAGGTGCGCGTATTTATTTCTGATACTGGTAAAGCACGAGCAGTAGGATTTAAATGCATCGCAAAAGCGTGTGAGTGACCTCTTAATTTTATAGGAGAGCGTGTGAGACGAGTCGTTATTTTTGGTAACTCAGGTTCCGGTAAATCAACGTTAGCAAAACGGTTATGTGGCACTGAAGGTTTATCTCATCTAGATCTTGATCTGGTGGCATGGTTGCCGATGGTAGACGGAGATATACCTAAACGTATGCCAATCTCTGAGTCAAAACAGAGGTTAGAGTCGTTTATGTCTCAACAGAAGTCTTGGGTCATTGAGGGCTGTTACATCGATCTTGTCGACTTGGTCAGTGAGAAAGCGACAGAGATGATCTTTTTAGATTTAAACGAACAAGCCTGCAAGGATAATGCAAAGTCACGCCCTTGGGAGCCCCATAAGTATGAGAGTAAAGCTGCGCAAGATGCCAATTTAGCAATGTTAATCGAGTGGATAAGCCAGTATTATCAGCGGGACGATGAGTTCTCTCATCATAGCCATTTGGCTTTTTTCAATCGTTACACCGGTCATAAAACCCGATTAGTTGAGAACATCTCTACATCGGTGGATTAACGATTTCTCCTTTTGTTTTAATTTATGAGAAGTACTTTAGATGCAATACCAATGGATACTCTTCGATGCCGATGAAACCTTGTTTCATTTCGATGCATTCGCAGGTCTTAAATTAATGTTCAGCCGTTTTGATGTTGATTTTACTCAAGCTGATTTTGAATTATACCAAACAGTGAATAAACCACTGTGGGTTGATTACCAAGATGGGCTTATTACCGCCGCGCAGTTACAAACAGATAGATTTACTGCGTGGGGAGATAAAATAGGCGTGAGCGCCCAAAAGCTCAATAGCGAGTTTCTTAAGGCGATGGCCGAGATTTGTACCTTACTGCCCGGCGCTAAAGCGCTTATTGATAGCTTATTAGGTAAGGTCAAACTTGGGATTATCACCAATGGTTTCACTGCGCTTCAAACTGTTCGTTTAGAGAAAACAGGATTACTTGATGTCTTTGATCAAGTTGTGATCTCAGAAGAAGTGGGGATTGCTAAACCCGATGTGGGGATTTTTGAACACGCCTTAATGCGGATGAATAACCCAGAGCGGAATAAAGTACTAATGGTAGGGGATAATCCACATTCTGATATTCTTGGGGGCTTAAATGCAGGTGTTGATACTTGCTGGTTAAACTCTGCTGAACTGCCGAGCCCCGATGGTATAACGCCTCATTATGTTGTGAAGTCTTTACATGAACTTGAACTGTTACTTACTCATTAACTTTTGAGGTTGATCAAGGGAAGTATGCCTAGTGCTAAAAGTGGCATGCTTTCTGGTTCACACACGTCAGAGTGCTGCTTAACCAAAGTGTCATTTGTTATCACTGTCTGGTCTAAGCGCTAAATACAGCAAGGGACCCATAGAGACAAAAACTAAAGTGACGGCTGCATATGGCAGCCAGTGTTTGATTGTTTTTCCTCTACTTTTAATATCTTGATACATCCAAACAAGTGCAAGCCCTGCCATAATATACAAATCAATGACCACCTGCGCAGTATCCGGGCTTGATATTAATTGATAGCCGAAACTGAGAAGAGATTGCTCTGCAATCGACATGGTATAACCCGTGTAGCTTGCGAATAATACCAATCAGTATAAGAAGTTGATCTACTCAGAGTGTTGTTTGGCAAACTAATTCAAGGCGAATGGATGACATAATGGTTGTTCCCTTGTGAGT
>OJDH01000119.1_pt1 | contig 65223 bp, 51 predicted proteins | sample 1592761 | NCBI WGS metagenome assembly OJDH01 (sample SAMN05416855, study PRJEB24817) | seawater metagenome | isolation source: Sea water | place: Canada:Atlantic | collected 2013-11
GGTGTTGCAGCTGTTCCAGCAAGCAATGACGTTGGCCGGGGCTCAATAGATCAACTGCTGGACAAGCTCGGAAAATAGGTGCTGCTTCATCTGAAACCTCCAGATACTTCGGGGTACACCTAAAGCTTAGTAGATATTCAACAATTAATAAGAACATAGCCGTGTCCGGGATCATTAAACCACTACAGCTTTTGCTCTGGCGTGAGCGCTTTAGTGATAGGGGTGGGCCATTCATTTATCAATTTATAATTCTATGGGTCGTGTAATCCAATTGCTTATGATGTTAAGTTTGATGTTAAAACAGGTGGTAATATCTTTTCCTCACGAGTATCAATGAACGCTAATGGTTTTACTATAGATTATTTTTGATACTTGGAATATTCTTTGTATCTTATTGGATGATTTGTTTTTTTGATCTTTCTTACTTCTTGTATTCAGTTTCAGTTTTATCTCCGTTGTGAAATATGGTGGTTTATTAAATCTAAATTTATTCTGGTTAGTTATAATCGAAACTAAGTATGTCGGTTATAAAATTCTTATTGTCTGTTTTGTTTCATTAAGGTTCCTGCTTGTTCATATTTGTATATCTTCTATGCGTTTTGTTTTGTTCTTTCATATCGGTGCAAATGCTAGAGTCTTGCTAGTGTTTTCTGAGGATGTTTTGTTTATTTTATGATGGCTGTTTTACCGATATATGCAGTAATTCAGTCCAGTTTGGAATTTTCCGCTGTGCGGCATGCTGATGTACCGATTATAACCGTCTCAATTCTCCCTTGAACGATGTAAAGAATATTTTTCTGACCTGAGTCGTGGATTTTTAAAATGTCGAGTTCCGTTATTGCGGTGATTGGGTCGCATACATCTTCGACACACGATGGCCCTGATCGCCAGGTGCTTGACGCAGTGGGCCGAAGGGGAGCGAGACTCCCATCGGGATAATCTACAACAGCAGGAGAATGAGGTGGTTCTCGGCCTTAAGGGCTGTCATGAATCCGTCGCTGACAGTCCAAAGCTTCAAACTGACTAACTTAAGCATACCTGAAATCCGATGCCCAGATCCTCGGGTTGCATTGCTGTCATTAAACGCAGATATCGAACAAAGCCACTGTTATAGGCAACAGTTTCTTACATTATTAAGTATACCAGGAACAAGTTAATGGAACCTAATACCGCGCTCTCAACTTCTTCTGTAACACAACTAATTATTATTGATAGTCGTGTATCTCATCATGAGAGCCTCCTGACCGGCCTGGAGAACAATACGGCAGTTTTACACCTGAACGATCAACAGGATGGTCTGAATCAGATTAGTATGGCATTGGCGCAATACAGCAATCTTGATGGGCTACAGATTGTCTCCCATGGCAGTAGCGGTAGACTTTTACTCGGTGGATCCTCAGTAGATGCTGACAGCTTGATGGCGCAGCAGGGGCAATTAGCGCTTTGGGGTGAGGCATTAAATACTGACGCGGATATTTTGTTATACGGCTGTAATGTGGCTGCGGGTGAACAGGGGCGAGCTTTTGTCGATCAACTGGCTGGTTTTACCGGCGCGGATGTCGCTGCTTCAGATGATCTGACCGGGGCGAAGGCGCTGGGCGGGAACTGGACGTTAGAATATGCCACTAGCAATATTGAACAGTCTGGCTTTGGTTTAGAGCAGGTGGAGGGCTACTTATCCACACTGAACTGGCAAGCGGTGGGTAGTGCGGGTCTCTCAGAAGGGGGGAGCTCCTATACAGAGATCGAGGTCGATAGTACTGGTATCCCCTACATGGTGTATCAGGATACAACGAATGACCAAAAGGCCACCTTAATGAAGTTCGAGGACGGCAGCTGGCAGACGGTAGGTGATGCAGGCTTCTCAGCTGGAGCTGTCAAGTATACCGATGTTGAGTTTGATAGTGCTGATACACCCTATGTGGTGTACCAGGATGCTGCTAAAGGCGATAAGGCCACCGTAATGAAATTTGAGGGCGGTAATTGGCAGGCAGTAGGTAGTACTGGCTTTTCAACAGGGACCGCTAACTTCATAGATATGGCGTTGGATAGCACTGGTGCCCTCTATGTGGCGTATCAGGATGCTGCTAACAGCAACAAAGCCACGGTGATGAAATTTGTAGATGACAGCTGGCAGCCGGTGGGCAGTGCGGGTTTTTCAACTGCGGGTGTTGCTGACACAGGCCTTGCGTTTGATAACGCTGGCACCCCCTATGTGGTGTATCAGGATCATTCTGATGGCATGAAGGCCACGTTGATGAAATTTGTCGACGACAGCTGGCAAACGGTGGGCAATGGTGGGTTCTCCGCTGGGCTCGTTAGTTATACCGATGTTGCTTTCAACAGTGCTGGCATACCCTATGTGGTGTATTCAGATCTTGCTAACAGCAGCAAGGCTACGATGATGAAATTTGAGGACGACGTCTGGCAGACAGTAGGTGATGCAGGCTTCTCAGCTGGATACGTCTCTTTTACAAACGTTGCGTTTGATAATACTGACACACCTTATGTGGTGTATCAGGATGGCGCTAATAGCGAAAAAGCCACGGTGATGGTATTTGAGGACGATAGCTGGCAGGTCGTGGGAAGTACCGGTATCTCGGATGGAAAGGCCTATTTCACCGATGTTGAGCTTGCTAACGATGGCACTCTCTATGTGGGATATCGAGATTTCGGTAATGAAAAGAAAGCCACGGTACTGGAATGGACACCGAATGAGTTGCCAGCGCTGACCAGTCTGAATGGCACCCCTACCTTTATTGAAGGTCAGAACGCTGTAGTGCTGGATAGTGATGTTGCCATCTCCGATGCTGAACTGGACGCCTTAAATGGTGGGAATGGTAATTATGCTGGTGCAAGTCTGATGCTTGCTCGCAACGATGAGGCAAGCGCAGATGATGCTTTCAGTCTGGATCTCAGTGGTTCACCGTTGGTTGCGCTGTCTGGTAGTGATATCCAGACGGGTGGTCAGACCTTTGCCACCTTTGTAGTGAACTCTGGGGCTCTCACCATCAATTTCACCAGCACTGATACAGTAGCAACCACAGCGCTGGTGAATGACGTGATACAACGCATTGCTTACAGCAACAGTTCGGGCGTGCCGCCGGAATCGGTGATACTGGATTATAGTTTCAATGACGGTACGGATAGTACGGCGGGCATCAACCAGGTTGCAGTCACTATTACTCCTGCTGTTGATACGCCACCGTCCAGCGGTGGAAGCGGGGGGACACCGCCCGCGATACCGACGGATAAGGTAAAAGAAACTGTTGATGGTGTAGAGGTGGAGAAAAAGACCACCACTGATAGTGATGGCAATACCAGCACCACCATCACGATTGATCCGGTCTCTGATAGCCGCCAGGAGGACTCTGGTACCAATAATGGCGATAAAGCCGATATTCCGCTGATTGAAGAAAATGATGGTAATGCTGCGCTGTCAGTCGCACTGCCGACCGGTGTCGGCGTGACAGCGGAAGGTGCGGGTGAAGCGGGCAAGGCCAGTAATAGCCTGGGCGCCCTGATTCGGCTGATCGATGATACGGCTGAAGCGGGTAATAAAAGTAAGATGCTCAGCGGTGGTGAACAGTTCCTACAGACGCTGCAGGATGAAAACCTCTGGGTGAATAAGCTCACCCTGACGATCGCTGACAACACTACGCCAGCTGCACCGATTGTGATCAGCGGTAATACGCAGACCATCACCGCGACCGGTATGGATAACAGTAAGGCGGCACTGGTAATTGATGCGACGTCTCTCCCTGCGGACACCGTACTGCAGCTGGATGATGTGGAGTTTGCGGTAATTGTTGGTCCGGCGACACTGACCGGTGGTGAGGGCCAGAATACTGTCTTTGCCGGTGCGGGTAGCCAGACCATCGTACTGGGTGCTGATGATGACCAGCTCTACGGTGGTGATGGTGACGATACCGTTGGCTCGAAAGGCGGTGATGATCTGATCTTCGGTGAAAACGGTAACGACACGCTGTTTGGTGGTGACGGCAAAGACCAGCTACACGGTGGCCGCGACACTGACACCGTGACATTCGACGGCAACCGTGAAGACTATGAGGTTGTGCAGGTGAATGGTGTTATTACGGTCACCCGTAAAGCCGATGACAGCGATGTCGATACCCTGATTAATGCCGAACAGATCCAGTTTGCAGATCAGAATATGGCACTGACATACGACAGTGAGCTGAACGCACTGGCTGGTCTGTACGGTGAGATACTTGACCGTCAGGCAGACCTGGGTGGATTCCAGTGGTGGGCTGAGTCAATGGATAATGGCCTGGGTCTGGGAGGCGCAGTCATCAGCATCATGCGCTCCGACGAATTTGTGGATAAATCGGGTATCCAGCTAGATCAGCTCTCCGCTGATGCTCAGGTTGAAGCGCTGTATACCAATCTACTGAATCGAGATTCTGATGCGGAAGGCAAAGCGTTCTGGCTGGCCCGCTTGGGCGACAGTGTCAGTTTTGATCAGGTTGCCGAAGGCTTTATGCAGTCCAGTGAAATGCAGCAACATTATGTGGCAGCAGAGGGCTGGGATTTCTTTGTCTGAGCTTGGCCGGTCTGAATATGATATCTGATAGTTTTAGGGTGAAAATCTGTACCTGAAAGAATGCAGGGTCCCAGTTCGGGCTGTCGTCAGCATTATCTGGCTGCAATGCTGCGGGTGAAAGCAAGATATGCGTGTATCGATGGGTAGGGGCGGGCAATAGCAAGCCCGCTCTGCTTACGGCACAATACTCAGCCTTCTGATAAACAGTGGTAACCTTCCATGCAATGTCGAACCGGGTGTGGCGCCTGCTGTATAGCGCCCAGTATTTCCAGCCTGAACAAGCCCGCCGGTGAGCGTTGCCTGCACCTGACAGTGGAGAATCTGTGTGCGCTGTTTGGTCAGCCAGAACGACCCGAGGCCTGTGGTGAGTTTCAGGCTGAGCTTGAGGTGTGTGGGGATAGTCGGGATCAGGCACTGCAGCGTATTACTCTGCTCGAACTGGAAACTTCGCCTGCCGTCTGAGTCTTGTGCCAGCGTCACCCGTGCGAAGCGTGATGCTATATTCCTCAAGCATTGCCGTTAAACCACAAAACCGTCCAATATTTCCCCCATTACCTTCACCATACTCCTGCTTTCAGTACCGTTTGGGTACAGGAGGCAGGGTAATGGTGAGTGAATATCTTGATGAATTTCTGCTGGTATCCGTAGCGCACTTTCTGGCGCTGCTTAGCCCCGGGCCAGATTTTATTCTGCTGGTGCGCAGCAGCCTGCGGTTTCCTTTTCGAGTGGCCAGCGGTGTCTGTCTGGGGATTGCGCTGGCTAATGCGTTCTATATCGCTCTCTGTCTGTTCAGTATTCAGTTGCTGTCGCAGTTGACCGAGCTGTACGAAATGATTCGTTATATCGGTGCGGCTTATCTGATCTATCTGGGCGTCATGCTGTTACGGAGCACGTCGGCGGGCTATGTCATTGAGTCAGACTCGTCCGCTGTGGTGCAGGTCAGTTATTTCAGCCGGGAGCTGCGCAGTGGCTTTCTTGCCAGCCTGCTGAATCCGAAAATTTCGCTGTTCTATCTGAGTCTGTTTACCCTGGTGATCGATAGCGAAACCCCGGTTGGGGTGCGCAGTGCCTACGGTGGCTGGATGTTTCTGATTGTATTGCTGTGGGATCTGATGCTGGCTCGGTTTATTGGCACAGCAGTGATGCGTTCGCTGTTTTCAACCGGGCTGTCATGGGTGGAAAAGGTGTGCGGTGCGGTGCTTACGGCGGCGGGTGTCAGTCTGGCGCTTGAGCGCTGACGTTGTTACTGCCCGTACCAGACGGGCAGTGACTGAGGCTTACTTGGGCAGGCGGCCGACTTCCAGGCAGCTGTCCAGATCTTTCAGGTCACAGCCTTTGTTGTACCAGGTCTGTTTATCCTCTTCAGCTTTGGCCATGCGGCCGGCCATACGACAGGAGGAGATGTCGCCCAGCTCGCAACCGCGCTGGTAATACAGCGCCGCACCGACTTTATCACGCAGGCGTTCCATGCCACGGTAGGCAAAGTTGTAGCAGGCCTGGGCGTTACCGTTACTGCAGCAGGCTTCATGTGCTTCAGCGAGTGGCTGGGGGAACATTGCCACGGCAGCGGTGCAGACTTCAGTCACTTTGGCTGGTTTAGGGACCGGCTTACGCACCAGGAAATTCTTCTCTGCAATGACGTTACCCTGGTACTCAAGGCGAATCGTCCATTGGCCATCTACCCGTTCATTTTCGGATTCAAACTGCCACATGCTGTAGTTCGGCCGACCGAAGTACAGGGTGTCTTGCCAGCTGGACTCAGTGGTTGTCTGGCCATTGGCCTGCAGCATTTCCGGGTGAATAGCACGTACAGTGACGGGCAAGCTGGCTTTGATCTCTCCCGTTACTTTAGTCGTGCCAGCGGTAACGGCCAGCACCTGCTTCGCCTGATAGCGGAAACCAAAGTAGTTGCCGATTTCAGCGGGAATCATAAAACCGCGTTTGAAGTCATAACCGGTCACAGTGCCCTGATTTGTGCTCGGTGTTGCCAGGCCTGATTTTTCAATCTCGACGGTAACGTTCGTCTGGATTTTCTCGGCTGCCGGGGTAACAGCAGCAACGGTGGTGTTTGGCTGGATGGTATTGCAGCCTGCCAGAGTGGCCAATGCTGCGGATACCAGCATCGCTTTGAAGAGCGTACGTGCTTTCATTTTTGAGTCCCTTATAAAAAACGGCCGGATTATACGAAGGTCAAACACCGGCGGCAATGGCCGAGCGAGAAATACCGGTTGAGGACTGTTTTTAAAAGGTTTTTGTGATTAGTGCTGTGAGTGGGAGGAACATCATAAGTGGCAAGCAATAAAAACGCCCAGCCGTTGCCGGGTGAGCGTTGTGAACCAGTGGGTGCTCTGGTCAGGGGAGTGGCAGCGCTATGCTGGCTGCCTTATTCGCCGCTATTACAGCTGGCTTTTGTAACGGTCGAACTCGTCCTGTACGGACTGCTCTGGCTCGCCAGTTGCTTTGCTGACCGCGATGATCGCAATCGTAGCAAAGATGATGCCCGGCACGATCTCGTAGATATCGAAGATACCACCGGAGATCTGTTTCCAGGCCACCACGGTAACGCCACCGATGATGACACCGGCCAGTGCGCCGTTGCGGTTCATGCCTTTCCAGTACAGTGCCAGCAGCAGTGCCGGACCGAAGGCCGCGCCAAAGCCAGCCCAGGCGTAAGACACCAGGCCCAGTACCGAGCTTTCCGGGTTCAGTGCCAGCATCATCGCCACCAGTGACAGACCGACAACCGCAACACGGCCGACCATGACCACTTCAGCCTGAGAAGCGTCTTTGCGGATGATCTGCTTGTAGAAATCTTCTGCCAGGGCGGAAGAGCTCACCAGCAGCTGGGAGTCAGCAGTGGACATGATTGCCGCCAGAATTGCTGCCAGCAGGATGCCTGCCACAACCGGGCTGAACATGGCGTTGACCAGTACCATGAAGATCTTCTCGCCATCGGCCAGATCACCGGCCATCTGGTTGTCCACATACAGAATACCGACCAGGCCAACCAGCAGTGCGCCGGCCATGGACAGAGCTGTCCAGATCACCGCGATACGGCGTGCTGTGGGTACATCTTCGTTAGAACGGATGCCTTTGAAGCGCGCCAGGATATGTGGCTGACCGAAGTAGCCCAGGCCCCAGGCCATCAGGGACACAATGGCAATCCAGGACAGCGGCTCGCCTTTGGCGTCGTTCCAGACCGTCAGCAGTTCCGGGTTTTTCGCTTCCAGCGTGGCAAACAGCTCGCCCGCACCGCCGTTAGACTGCAGTGCAATGACCGGTACCATCACCAGTGCCGCGGCCATCAGCAGGCCCTGTACCAGGTCCGTCCAGGACACTGCCAGGAAACCACCAAACAGGGTGTAAGACACCACACAGAACGTGCCGATAACCAGCGCGGTGGTGTAATCCAGACCGAATACGGTTTCAAACAGCTTGCCACCTGCCACCAGCCCGGAGCTGGTGTAGAACAGGAAGAACAGCAGAATGAAGAAGGCAGAGATCACCTGCAGTGCTTTGGAGTTGTCTTTGAAGCGGTTGGCGAAAAACTCCGGCAGGGTCAGTGAATCATTGGCCACAATGGAGTAGGTGCGCAGGCGCTTGGCAACCAGCAGCCAGTTCAGCCAGGTACCCATCAGCAGGCCTGCGGCCAGCCACAGGGATTCCATACCAGAAGCAAAGGCGTAGCCAGGCAGGCCCAGCAGCAACCAGCCGCTCATATCGGAGGCACCGGCAGACAGTGCTGCAGGCCATGGGCCCAGCGAGCGACCGCCGAGGAAATAGTCAGCCGAGTTGGCTGTGCGTTTATAAGCGTAGATACCGATACCCAGCATTACCGCCAGGTACACGAGGAATGTGCCAATAATGGCACCGCTGTTTTCGATCATGGGGTTTTATAACCTCTATTCTTATCGTGTTGGATCCGTTTCTAAACCATGCTGAGCAGCATGGCAGACCTGAAACTGACGTCGGCTATTTCAGGCATTGCGCGTAAACGGACTGAGTCACCGACACCAAACATGTCGGCGACTCATCTACTGCTAAAGTAGCAGGCATCGGAAAGCGCGCGAATTTACTCTTCTTTCGCACCCAGCTCAAGCAAAGTTGCATTGCCGCCCACCGCCGTGGTGTTGTCGGTGCGGGTACGCTCGGTGATAAAGCGCAGCAGGTAGTACGGGCTGGCAATTTGCGCCAGGCCGGACAGATCCGTTTCGCTGATCAGTTGTGCCAGGTTTCCGTTGCGGGCCGTCAGTTGCTGGTTCAACTCAGCAATGCTGGCGTCGTTTGCCGTGATGGCCACACCGGCCAGCCGTGGCTGGCTGATCAGATTTTCTGGCAGTGTCTGAGCATCCAGTGTCTGTGCAACACCCTGCGGGCAACCGGCGGCTGTCAGCAGCTGAATCAGGTTGTTATGACCCAGCACGATGATCACATTGCCAGCGATCAGTGCCGCCGTCAGCTGGCCGACCATGGCACAGCTGTGCGCGTTTTCGTCAGTGCTGAGTACGAACAGGCCGCGACCCGCAGTGGACAGCACATTGGCTTCACCGGTCGGCCCTGGCAGTTCGATCGGCTGGCCAATCTGGGTCATGGCATTGGCGATTTGCCAGCGCACCATCGCGGCACGTTCTGCGTCCAGCGCATCGGCGAAACGGTCCAGGATCTGGCCACGCATCTCGGTGCCCAGCGCGTCCCAGCTTTCCCACTGGTCCAGCGTGGCATCGACAAGGGTCTGAATTGAAGTGCTCATCAGGCATTACCTCCAGTGCTGATCTGTTCTTGAGTGAAGCGCAGCAGGTAGCGGGGGCCGCCTGCTTTAGGGCCGGTGCCCGACAGGCCCTGGCCACCGAACGGCTGTACGCCAACCACTGCACCGATCTGATCACGGTTGATGTAGGTGTTACCGACGCGGGTGCGGCGGGCGATACGGTCAGCGGTGCCGGTGTTGCGGCTGTGAACACCCAGCGTCAGGCCGAAGCCGGTAGCATTGATGCTGTCGATTACCTGGTCCAGCTCGCTGGCTTTGTAGCGCACTACGTGCAGAATCGGCCCGAACTGTTCTTTTTGCAGCTGGTGGATACCGTCGATTTCAAACGCCGTCGGTGCCACAAAGGTGCCGTTAACACAGTCGTCAGACAGCGGGGTCTCACCGATCAGGGTGGCCTGCTGTTTCATCTTGTCGATATGTGCCTGCAGGCCTGCGCGCGCGCCTTCGTCGATAACCGGGCCAACATCGGTGCTGTGCTTGTAGGGCAGGCCAACCACCTGCTCGGCCATGGCACCTTTAATCATTGGAATCACCCGGTCGGCAATGTCCGTCTGCACAAACAGCACCCGCAGTGCAGAACAGCGCTGACCGGCAGAGGCAAAGGCGGAACCGACGACATCACGTACCACCTGTTCTGGCAGTGAGGTGGAGTCGATGATCATGGCGTTCTGGCCGCCGGTTTCGGCGATCAGTGGGGCCGGGGCGCAGTCGCGCTGGGCCAGTGAGCGGTTGATCAGCTGAGCGGTTTCGGTGGAGCCGGTGAAGGCCACCCCGGCGATCCGTGGGTCACGGGTCAGCGGTGCGCCAACAGTCGCGCCGTCACCTGGCAGCAGGGCGATGGCACCGGCCGGAATGCCGGTTTCCAGCAGCAGCTGGATGGCACGCACGGCGATCAGGCTGGTCTGTTCGGCAGGTTTGGCGATAACACAGTTACCGGCCGCCAGTGCCGCACTGATCTGACCAAGGAAGATGGCCAGCGGGAAGTTCCATGGGCTGATGCACAGGAAGATACCGCGACCACGCAGCTCAACCTGCTGGGCCTGACCATCAAAACGGTTGATGGTCTGTGGCTGCAGTTTGCTGCGCGCTTCATTGGCGTAGTAACGACAGAAATCCACCGCTTCACGGATCTCATCGATGCTGTCCTGGATGGTTTTGCCCGCTTCGCGGTGGCACAGGGCAACCAGCTCGGCTTCGTTCTGTTCCAGCTGGTCGGCCAGCTTGTCCAGGTAGCCTGCACGCTGTTCTGCTGGTGTCGCCTGCCAGCTTGGCAGTTGAGCGGTGGCAAAATCCAGCGCTTCGTTTACTTCCTCGGCACCGGCCCAGTAGTTCTGGCCGACCGTCTGGCGACGGTCGTAAGGTGACGTGACGGTGTTTATCTGTGCGGTTTCACGCAGCTGGCCGTTAATCAGCGGGCCGCCGGTCCACTGTTGATCCATAAAGGTATCAACCGCAGCCTTGTAGGGCTGCCACTGGTAATCAATCTCGATGTTAGGGCCGCGTGAATTCAGACGGTCTGCAAACAGATTACGTGGCTGCGGAATGTACGGGTTGGCCAGTTCTTTACGGCTGTTCAGGGTGTCGACCGGGTGGTGTACCAGGTCAGCGACCGGGCAGCGTGCATCCACCAGACGGTGGACAAACGAGCTGTTGGCACCGTTTTCCAGCAGGCGACGCACCAGATACGGCAGCAGATCTTTATGGCTGCCAACCGGGGCATAGATGCGCACATTGGCGTCGTGTTTTTCCAGCACGGTGTTGTACAGGGCATCGCCCATGCCGTGCAGGCGCTGGAACTCAAAGTCCTTGTGCTCAGCGATGTTTACAATTGCCGCCACAGTGTGGGCATTGTGGCTGGCAAACTGTGGGTAGATCTTGCCGCGTACTGGCGCACTCAGCAGGAAGCGAGCACAGGCCAGGTAGGACACATCGGTGGCTTCTTTACGGGTAAATACCGGGTAGCCGGACAGACCACGCTGTTGACACTCCTTGATCTCGGAGTCCCAGTAGGCCCCTTTCACCAGCCGAACCGGGATGCGATCACCCTGCTCACCGGCCAGCGCCGTCAGCCAGCTCAGTACTGGCAGTGCGCGCTTGGAGTAAGCCTGGATAACCAGACCAAAATTGCCCCAGCCCTGACTGGCCGGATCGCGGTACAGTTTTTCGAACAGTTCCAGCGACATTTCCAGCCGGTCAGCTTCTTCAGCATCAATGGTGATGCCGACATCCAGCGCCCGTGCCTGGCTGATCAGCTGCAGCACACGGATGAACAGTTCGTCCATCACCCGTGCCTGCTGGCCCACTTCATAGCGCGGGTGTAGTGCCGACAGTTTGATCGAGATCGTCGGACGCGGGCTGGTACCGGTGTAGCTGTCTTTGCCGATCGAGGTGATCGCACGGCTGTAGTCGTCGAAGTACTTCTGCGCGTCACTGGCGGTCAGTGCGGCTTCACCCAGCATATCGAACGAATAGGTGTAGCCTTTATCGCGGTAGTTTTTACCACGCTTGAGGGCTTCGCCCATGTCACGGCCCAGGACAAACTGGAAGCCCATGATTTTCATCGCCTGGTGCATCGCTTTACGGATCACTGGCTCGGAGCATTTATTAACCAGACGGTTGATAACGTTCGACGGGCTGCCATCTTCCTTGCTGTCCAGGGTGACGACTTTACCGGTCAGCATCAGGCCCCAGGTGGAGGCGTTGACGAACAGAGAGTCGGAGTTTTTCAGATGCGATTTCCAGTCGGCAACGCTCAGCTTGTCACGGATCAGCGCATCGGCCGTGTCAGCATCGGGCACACGCATCAACGCTTCAGCCAGACACATCAGCAGAATACCTTCATGGGTATCCAGGCTGTATTCCAGCAGCAGAGAGTCAATCATCTGGATGGCATTATCGTCGGCCCGTACCTGCTCAATCAGGTCGGTAGCGCTGCGCGTGGTGTTCGCCAGCTCATCGACGCCAGGTTGCGCCAGTGGCAGCAACTGCTGCAGCCATTGGGATTCATCTACCGCGTACAGCGGTGAGATCAGTGGCCAGATTTCGGCACACTTGCGCGCGGTAAATTCCGGCTTCAGCACATCAATCGCGTTGAACATAGCACTCCGTCCTCAGCATCCGGTGGCCAGCCTGGCTGGCCGGTCTGGAATCTTGTTGTAATAGAGGATGGCACTTTAGTGATGAAACGGTGATCGGTCTTGCACAAAGCGCCGGAGTTTTTGCAGAAAGCTCTGGCGTCAGGCGCTATTGAACAGGTGGGGTTTTGAGCCCGGCGACCGTGTCATCATCTGGGAGTTGACAGGATGTCGCCGTAAAAAGACGCTGGATGGGTGAACGTTAACCCTGACCTGGCTGTGCGCTGCGCCGGAAGCGGGCCGGGGTAGTGCCGTAACGGCGTTTGAAAGCGTTGGTCAGGGCGCTCTGGCTGCTGAAGCCGCAGCGGTCGCTGATCTGAGACAGTGCCCGGCCCTGCTCCAGATAATGCCGGGCGCGGCGCAGTCGCTGTTCCATCAGGTACTGGTGCGGGGTCATATTGTTCTGCCGTTTGAACAGTTCATGGAACTGGCTCTGGCTGAGGCAGGCCAGCCCGGCCAGCTGACCGACGCTGATTTTACGGTGCAGGTGCAGGCGGATATAGTCATCGATCAGATCCATATCGATCTGGCCGGTGATCCGCTGGGCGGGAATTTCCAGTTGATGCTGCAGGGCGCAGAGCAGGGTATTACCGCAGGCACGGGCCAGCAGATCATCCTGTGGGTGATGCTGTAATTCACGCCCCAGTGCCCCGGCCAGCACCTGTAACTGGCTGCTCATATTAAAATAGCTGGCGTTATCAAACAGGCGGCTGATCAGCTCATATTCCTGCTGGCTATAATGCAGATTCCATGGCAGGTTAACCACCATAATCTGGTTGCTGCCTAGTCCGGCAAAGGCGTGATCCGTCGTCGATGGCACCAGGCAACCACCGCCAGCCGTGATATGCTGCCCCAGCCCGGCAATATTGAACTCCGTATCACCATACATGCCCAGTACCAGCTGGTGGTACTCGTGATCGTGGGTATGGGCGTCGCCCGGCAGACTCATAACTTCAGCGGATGTAACCATCAGACAGTGCCAGCATTTAGTGTGGTTATGATTGGGGGCGAGCGGTGGCTCAAGCAACCATTGTACCGACTGTTTTCTGTACAGTCAGCATAAAATGAGAACCATTCCTGACTGTATTTGCCTGGCTCTGCTGTCTGTCAGCATCGGCGGTGGCACTGATAGCGACTATTCTTTTGCGACCGCTCAAGTTTTGGGGCCTTCATCTGGCCGGTGAGTCGGGTACAATGTGCGCAGCAAATTTTTCGCGGGCCCGAGCCCGACCTGGACAAGTTGAGAGAAGACGATGGCTGAACTGAAGAATGATCGCTTTCTGCGAGCGCTGCTGCGCGAGCCGGTTGACTGCACACCGGTATGGATGATGCGCCAGGCAGGCCGCTACCTGCCAGAATATCGGGCCACCCGTGCCCAGGCCGGTGACTTCCTCAGCCTGTGCAAAAACAAGGAGCTGGCCTGTGAAGTAACGATCCAGCCGCTGGAACGTTACGATCTGGATGCTGCCATCCTGTTTTCAGATATCCTGACCATTCCTGATGCGATGGGGCTGGGGCTGTATTTTGCCGAAGGCGAAGGCCCACGTTTTAAAAAAGTGGTGCGTACTGAACAGGATGTGGCTGATTTGCCGGTGCCAGATTCGGCTAGTGACCTGGACTACGTGATGAACGCAGTCAAAGAGATCCGCCGTGAACTTAACGGCCGGGTGCCGCTGATCGGTTTCTCCGGCAGCCCATGGACGCTGGCGACCTATATGGTTGAAGGCGGTTCCTCCAAGGACTTCCGTCATATCAAGAAAATGATGTACGCCACGCCGGAAGTCCTGCACGAACTGCTGCGCAAACTGGCGCTGTCAGTGACGGATTACCTGAATGAGCAGATCCGCAGTGGCGCTCAGGCGGTGCAGATTTTTGATACCTGGGGCGGCGCGCTGAGCGGCCCTATGTACCGTGAGTTCTCCCTCAAATACATGCAGCAGATCGTTTCCGGGCTAATCCGTGAGCACGATGGCCGCAAGGTACCCGTGATCATGTTTACCAAAAACGGTGGTCAATGGCTGGAATCCATCGCTGAAGCCGGTGCTGATGCACTGGGTCTGGACTGGACTACGGATATCGGCAATGCCCGTGCCCGGGTCGGTGACAAGGTGGCCCTGCAGGGCAATATGGACCCGAGCGTACTGTACGCACCGGAGTCCCGTATCCGTGAAGAAGTGGAACTGATTCTGTCCAGCTATGGCAGTGGCCCTGGCCATGTCTTCAACCTGGGTCATGGTATCCATCAGTTTGTGGACCCGGCTCAGCCGAAGTTCTTTGTGGATGCGGTGCACGAGTTGAGTGCCAAGTATCACGGTTAATGATGATTGAAAGGCTCCCACGGGAGCCTTTTTTATTGCCTGAATCTCTGAAATTTCGATGCTATATACCCTGGTAAGGGTGTCAGCTATTTATCTTTGGTTTACACTTTGGTCGAACCGCTAACTACGCAGACTTCACTACACGCCCATGTCCGATATACAGAAAATTATTGAAGGTAACCGCCAGTGGGCGGAACGTACCCGTACCCATGCCCCTGACTTTTTTGCCGCGATTGCTCAGCAGCAAAGTCCTGATTATCTCTGGATCGGCTGTTCTGATAGCCGAGTGCCGGCCAATGAAATTGTGGATATGTTGCCGGGTGATATTTTTGTTCACCGTAATGTCTCCAATCTGGTATTGCACTCTGATATGAACTGCCTGTCGGTGGTGCAATATGCGGTGCAGGTCTTGAAGGTGAAGCAGATTATGGTGGTGGGTCACTATGGGTGTGGTGGGGTAAAAGCCGCGCTGGAAGATACCCCGCTGGGGCTGATCGGTAACTGGCTACGTCATATCCGTGATGTGGCGATGAAACACAAAGCTATCTTGAGCCGCTGCACCACCGAAGAAAATCTGCTGGACCGGCTGTGTGAGCTTAATGTGCTGGAACAGAGCTATAACCTGTGCAATACCACCATGGTGCAGGAAGCCTGGCGCAGCGGTCAGCAGCTGGAGGTTAACGGCCTGGTGTATGGCCTGGATGACGGTTTATTGCAGGAGCTGAACTTCTGCAACGATGAACCCGACGGAGTGGAAACCCGGCTGGCAGAAGCGGTGGAAGCGGTGGCTGCATTGTGCCGTTGAAGCGGGCCAATAATTGATAGAAGAAAGTCCCTGCTCTCAGGCAGACAGAAATAGATACGCTACCTATACTGGAAAAACGTGTTTATTGCCTGGCAGGGACTTACGGAATGCCGCTACTGGAGCGCCTCTGGCGCAACCTTCAATTTCGCGTTAATTTTCTCTTTGCAACGGCCCTGTTGCTGAGTCTGGCGGCCGTGCTGGCCGTATTCCTGCTATTTGGCAAGGACATGCTGGTGGAGCGTGATCGCAAGCTGGTTGAGCAGACTGGCGCGCTGGTGGTTGCCGAGCTGGAAGCCCAGCTGACCCACGCTGAAACCCTGGTACAATCCATTGCCAGTGCTGCGGCCGCCGTGCCCCTGTCCCCAGAACCGCTGAATCAGTTGCTCTATCAGCAATTGGCCGATAGTCAGTACCCTGAGTTTATTGCCGGTGGCGGCATCTGGCCAGAGCCCGGCATGCTGGTGCCGGGTACTGAACGTGCCAGCCTGTTCTGGGGCCGCGATGTTGACGGCGAGCTGCAATTTTTTGATGATTACAATCAGGCCGATGAGCCTGCCTACTCTCGTACCGAATGGTACGTCCCGGTACGTTATTTAAAATCCCGCCACTGTTACTGGTCTCGCGCCTACGCAGACCCCTATACCTTAGTGCCGATGGTAACCTGTTCTGCGCCGGTTCGCCGCCAGGGTGTGTTCTGGGGGGTGGCCACGGTCGATGTGAAACTGGCGGGCATGACGGCATTTCTGGGGCAGCGGCTGGCGGATATTGGTGGCTATGGGGTGTTGCTGGATCGCAATGAAAGCCTGATAGCATTGCCGAAACTGGCTGATGGCAGTATTGCCGCGATTGCGCTGACAGATCGTACCGGCCTGGATTATCGTCAGATCTGGCTGGATGGTGATTTCAAACCATTGCATCAGATGATGCAGCAGCAGCTGAAGGTTCCCCAGGATAAGCCTCGGCTGCGCCTGCAGAGCAAACTATTAGCACAGTCGGATGATATCGATCAGCACGAAGCGATGCAGATTGCAGACTACCTGCTGACCCATGTGGGGGCAGATCATTCAGGTGCACTGCCGACTCAGACGCTGATGCTCAGTGATGATCCTTTGCTCTCTGAACGGGCACAGGTGAGCCTGATCAGCCTGCCCCATGCGGGCTGGCTGCTTGCTGTGGTGGTGCCTGACCGAATTGCGGTGGCGAATGCCGATCGACTGGCATTCCAGGGTATGGCGGCGCTGGTCGGGGCGGTGTTGATGGGGCTGTTGCTGGTGGGTTATCAGGTGCAGAACACGCTGGTGGTACCACTGAAATCAATGATCCGTCGATTGCGGATTTCCGGGGCAGAACCGGTCCGGCTGAACGAGGATGCCGGGTTCGAACTAGGTCAGCTGGCCCAGGCGTATAATCAGCAACAGCAAGCGCTACAAGCCTCCCAGGCGGTTATCAATGAGTCCCGCCTTTGCCTGCAAAGCATGATGGATACCGCAACCGACGGTATCGTTACATTGGACCCGGCCGGTCATATCCTGGAAATAAACCCTTCAGCAGCACAGTTACTGGGCGATGGTGCTGAGTGCCTGCGGGGTACGGACTTTTGTCAGTTATTCAGTTGTGAAGCCCAGGCGACGGTGGTCGAGGGGCTGGAGCAGATTATTAATACCCAGCAGCAGCGAATTTCCCAGCTTGAAGCCGTAATGCGTCAGCCAGCAATGCCGTTGTATATCGAGCTGTCTATGAGTGGCTGGCAGGCTGCGGGACGATCCCACATTACGGTATTCATGCGTGATATCACCGAACGTAAAACCGCTGAGCAACGGGTGCACTATATGGCCACCCGTGACAGCCTGACCGGGCTCTATAACCGTTATCAGTTGGCGGAGCGGCTGACGACAGGGCTCAAAGTCGCGCAGCGTCATGCACAGAAACTGGCGGTACTGTTTATCGATCTGGATCACTTCAAGGATGTTAATGACCGGCTGGGCCATCAGGCGGGTGATCAGTTATTGATGGGGGTCGCTGAGCGGTTACTGCTTAGCCGCAGAGCAGAGGACTCTGTCGCCCGGCTGGGGGGGGATGAGTTTGCTGTGGTGTTGCAGGATATTCAGCAGACCGGTGATGCCAGTGCCACCGCTGAACAGATTGTACAGTTGCTACTGCAGCCGTTCTGGATTGAGGGCCAGGCCTGCCATATTGGGGCCAGTGTCGGCATTACACTGTATCCGGACAATGCGAGCAATGCTGAAGAGTTGCTCAAACAGGCGGACAGCGCCATGTATCTGGCAAAAGCAGAAGGGCGCAATACCTGGCGCTTTTATGCCCCGGAACAGCATCAGAAACAGCAGCAGCGTCGACATATGCTGGCCGAACTGGCTGAGGCGATTTCCCGGCAGCAACTGATACTGTTTTATCAGCCGATGGTGATGGCGTGTACGACTGACCCTCGTTGTGCGCCGGTATCCTTTGAAGCGTTACTGCGCTGGCAGCATCCAGAGTTTGGCATGGTGCCACCGATGGTGCTGGTGCCACTGGCAGAGGAAGCGGGACTGATGGCGGACATCGGCCACTGGGTGCTGGAGCAGGCCTGCGCACAGCTGGCGCAGTGGCAGAATGAAGGGCTCGGCTTATGTCAGCTATCGGTTAATGTCTCGACTCAGCAGTTGCAACAGAAAACATTTGAAGCCGGTTTGCGCCGACTGCTGGAAACTTATCAGTTGTCCGCTGAGCAGGTTCGGCTGGAGATCACCGAGTCATTATTGATCAGTGAGGGCTGTGCCGAGCAGATGCATCGTCTGGCTGAGTTGGGGGCGACGCTGGCAATCGATGATTTCGGTACCGGGTATTCCAGCCTCAGCTACTTACAGCAGTTTCCGGTGGGAGTGATTAAACTGGACCGCTCGTTTGTGGATGGCGTAGATGTCTCCGGTGCCAGTCAGACTATCTGTCAGGCGGTGATCTCACTGGCCCATAATCTGGGTATAGAAGTGGTAGCCGAAGGGGTGGAGACCGCACAGCAACAACAGATGTTGCAGCGGATGAGTTGTGATCAGTTACAGGGCAATCTGTTTACCCGGCCCGTTCCTGCTGATCAGGCGATCCTGTGGTTACAGACATACCGGCGTAGCCCGGCTAATGCGGTTCAGGCGATGGGCTGGAATATTTAGACTGATCCTGAGAAGCCAGAGCAACCGGAAGGGTTGCTCTGGTGGCAGGCGGTTACTGGGCGCTGGCGTTTAGTGCCTGATCCAGATCGGCCAGCAGATCATCGATATGCTCGATACCAATCGACAGACGTACCATTTCAGCACTGACACCGGCGGATTTCAGCTCTTCATCATTGAGCTGGCGGTGAGTGGTTTCCGCTGGAATTGATGCCAGTGACTTGCAGTCACCAATATTTACCAGACGCAGGAAAATTTGCAGCGCATCATAGAATGCACGGGTGCCTTCACGGCCAGATTTAACGCCAAAGCTCAAAATACCGGACGCCTGACCGTCCATATATTTCTGTGCCAGCGCATGGTCGGGGTGGCTTTCCAGCCCGGCATATTTCACCCAGCCAACCTGATCATGGCTTTCCAGATATTGAGCGACTTTCTGGGTGTTCTCGTTGATGCGCTCCATGCGCAGGCTCAGGGTTTCCAGGCCTTGCAGCAACAGGAAGGCGTTCATCGGGCTCAGGGCCGCGCCCATGTTGCGCAGTGGTACCACCCGGCAGCGACCGATAAAAGCAGCAGGCCCAAAGGCTTCGGTGTAGACCACGCCATGGTAGGACACATCCGGCGTGTTCAGCAGCGGGAAGCGGTCAGCATTGTCTGCCCATGGGAAGTTGCCGGAGTCCACAATAATCCCGCCCAGCGAGTTACCATGGCCGCCGATGTATTTGGTTGCCGCCTGGATAACAATATCAGCGCCTTGCTCAATAGGACGCCACATTGCCGGGCTCGGTACGGTGTTATCAACAATCAGTGGAATACCGTGGTGATGGGCCAGCTCAGCCAGTTTTTCAACATCGGCAATGCCGCCGGACGGATTACCGACGGATTCGCAGAAGATCGCTTTGGTGCGAGCGTCGATCTGTGCTTCCATGGCGGCAAAGTCGTCTTTTCTGACGAACCGGCACTCAATCCCCTGACGTGGCAGCGTGTGGGCGAACAGATTATAGGTGCCACCGTACAGTTCGCTGGTGGAGATAAAGTTATCACCCACTTCGGCCAGTGTCTGGAGGCTGTAGGTAATTGCGGCCATGCCGGAGGCAACCGCCAGTGCAGCGATACCGCCTTCCATCTCAGCAACGCGCTTTTCCAGCACATCGGTGGTGGGGTTCATGATGCGGGTGTAAATATTGCCCGGTACTTTGAGGTCGAACAGGTCAGCTCCGTGCTGGGCACTGTCGAAGGCGTAGGAGGTGGTCTGGTAAACCGGTACGGCAACCGATTTGGTGGTAGGGTCCGGGGAAAATCCGCCATGTACGGCAATGGTTTCCAGTTTCATCTGCAGGTCCTCAATGACAACGTTGGCTGCCGGTGGCGCGACAGAATCCATCTGATTCCGGTGCCGGGCAGTATTGAAAATACGTAAAGTCCCTGATTGTAGAAGGTTCTGGCTATAAAATCAGCCCAGCAGCGCTGTTCTGAGAGGGCTGAATATGAATGCGATTTAACAACGAGAGCGTGTAATGGCTAAACAGAAAACTGCCTTTGTCTGTAATGACTGTGGTGCTGACCATGCCAAGTGGCAGGGCCAGTGTTCCGCCTGTGGTGCATGGAATACCCTGACAGAGATCCGTCTGAGCAGCGCTCCTGCCAGTGCCAGCGCGAGTAGTGCGGCACGCAATGTACGCTTTGATGGTTATGCTGGCGGGGCTTCACAGGATGCGGTGATCAGTCTGGCGGAGGTTAATCTGGCTGAGGTGCCCCGTTTCGGCACTGGCACCGGTGAGCTTGACCGAGTGCTCGGTGGTGGCCTGGTACCGGGCTCGGCGATTCTGATTGGCGGCCATCCGGGGGCGGGTAAAAGTACCCTGTTATTGCAGGTTATGTGCTTTCTTTCGGCACAAATGCCTGCACTTTATATTACCGGTGAGGAGTCGCTGCAACAGGTGGCGATGCGTGCTCATCGGCTGGGGTTACAGGCTGATCAGCTGAAGATGCTGTCGGAAACCTCGGTAGAAAAAATCTGTGATATCGCCCAGCAGCATAAACCCCGGGTAATGGTTATCGACTCGATCCAGGTGATGCATGTGGCGGACGTATCCTCAGCACCAGGCTCGGTGTCTCAGGTGCGTGAATCGGCCGCATTTCTGACCCGCTATGCCAAACAGACCGGTACGGTGCTGTTTCTGGTCGGTCATGTAACCAAAGATGGCAGCCTGGCCGGGCCCAAAGTGCTGGAGCATATGATTGACTGTTCCTTGCAGTTTGATGGTTCATCTGATTCGCGTTTTCGAACTTTGCGCTCGCATAAAAACCGGTTCGGGGCTGTTAACGAATTAGGCGTATTTGCGATGCTGGAAAACGGCCTGAAAGAGGTGCGTAACCCCAGTTCGATATTCCTGAGTCAGGCTGAACAGCCAAGCCCCGGCAGCGTGGTGATGGTGGTCTGGGAGGGTACCCGGCCGTTGCTGGTAGAGGTCCAGGCGCTGGTGGATCAGTCCCATATGAATAACCCGCGCCGGGTTGCGGTGGGGCTGGAAGGTAACCGGCTGGCGATGTTGCTGGCGGTACTGCACCGTCATGGTGGACTGCATACCGGTGATCAGGATGTATTCGTTAATGTGGTGGGTGGGGTCAAGGTACTGGAAACCAGTGCTGATCTGGCCTTGCTGCTGGCCGTGGTATCCAGCTACCGGGATCGGGCGCTGGCACAGGATCTGATGACGTTTGGTGAGGTGGGGTTGTCCGGTGAAATCCGCCCGGTGCCTAATGGTCAGGAGCGGATTCGTGAGGCAGCGAAACATGGTTTCCGGCGGGCAATTGTGCCTAAAGCTAATGTACCGAAAGAGCCGGTGCCAGGAATGGATGTGGTCGGGGTGAACTCGCTGTCTGAAGCGCTGGATGCTCTGTAGGTTTTATCTGTCGCCCCGACTGTAAGGCTTAGTGGAGTGGGAACAGGTGATCCAGTTCGCGCTCCAGCAGATTTTCATCACCCAGGTTCAGTTCCATAATGCGGCGCAGATGGGTCATGGTATCCAGGTCGATCGCATCGAAACGCAGGCCGTAACTGTCACCGATAATCCGTACCAGAACGGTGGTGAATGTCAGTGCCAGACCGTTGTCAGTCAGGTGGATGTTCATCTGCAGCTGGTCATTCGGCTGGCATGGCAACGGGGTGTCACTTTTTATCAATGCACCCTTGAGCGACAGGTCCAGTAGTTCGACTGGATGAATCTGTTCGTTCGCTATCAATTCGGTTGTACCATCAAACTGGATACGTAAAAAACGGCGACGGTCCTGTTCGGCGGAAGGTGTGGTGATTGACATAATATTCTCCTGTTGTCCCTTTCAGTCGTGATCGCTTTAGCGTTTTACTGTTCTATGGAATTAATCGCAGCAGACTCTGGCCATGACCAGTCTGTACTGATAAAGGTAGCTGGTCTGTGAATTTTTTGTGAGAAATTGGGCGGATAACGTATTTGTTTTGCCTCACTGGCAGAGGCTTTAGTACATGCGTTTGATCTATTTTGTTTGCATATGAGCCATGTCATTGAGGTTCTGCCTGGGGATGCTTAAGTTGAAACCCCTCAAGCGTTATCGGAAGAATAATAATTATGAGTTTTGAGGCGTTGCTGGATGTCGTCTGGACTGGGCGGCATTCTCGCTACTTTAATCAGGCCCGTAGTCACTATTTGTGCCGACGGGCGCGGACTATCGCATTTTTGATGATGGTATTGCAGCCGGCCTGGATTCTGGTTGATTACCTGTTACTACCTGCCAGCCTGCTTGAAGACGTCAGTATCTGGCGGATGACTTCCGGGCTGATCTGTGCCGGGCTGGCGCTGTGGGCGAGTTGTCCTTACAGCCTCTGGCGCGGTTATGTCAGGCTGCTGGGATTACTGGTCACGCTGTCATGCTTCCATATTTTCACCAGTAATATGCTGGTGTCTGCCGGGCACGGTGGCACGGTGGCGGGCTACCACTTTTTCCCCTTTATGGTTATCTGCATGCTGGCGGTGTTTCCACTGACTATCCTGGAGCTGTTATTGATGGTGGGCGGGATTATCCTGCTGGAGCTATCGCTACAGGCCTGGCAGGGTATGTTATGGCAGATAGAGAGCCTGAATAACCTCTGGTTACTGGCGATTCTGGGGGTAATTTCTGGCTGGGCGGCGGTTAATCAACTGAGTATGTTGCTGGGGCTGTTTCGGCAGGCCACCCGTGACCCACTGACCGGGTTGTCTAACCGCCGTCAGTCCATGGAACAGCTGGAAACGGATATGCGCACCCAGCGCGAAATGGGCAAGTCAGTCTCGGTGCTGATGTTTGATCTGGACCATTTCAAGCGTTTCAATGATCAGTATGGCCATGCGGCCGGGGATATTGTATTGCGGGAATTTGGCAAAATCATGCGCAAACACGCGCGTAAACGCCATGACCTGTCGGGACGCTATGGCGGTGAGGAGTTTCTGATGATTCTGCCCGGGCTGGCACAGCCACAGGCGGCGGAGCTGGCGACGAACATACTGCACAGCTGTCGTAGTGCCAGGGCGCAGACTCCCACCGGTGAGCAGATCAGTTTCACCACCAGTATCGGGCTGGCGACGTCGACTCCGGAGGATGATGTAGCGTCACTGTTGAAAAAAGCTGACGATGCGCTGTATCAGGCGAAGGGCAATGGACGGGATCAGGTGCAGATTGCCCTGTCTTCCCAGTCAGAGCCACAGAAGGTTGAGGCCGCTGAGCTGATTTAATCGTTAGTGATCAATATGCAGCTACAAAAACGGCCTCTGAAAAGAGGCCGTTTTGCTATCCGGACGCTGGCGATTACAGGTCGGTCATACGCTTGTACTTGATGCGCTCTGGCTGGTGGTCTTTACCGAAGCGACGTTTGTAGTCTTCCTGATACTCGGTGTAGTTACCCTCGAAGAACTCTACTTTGGACTCGCCTTCGTACGCCAGCATGTGGGTACAGATACGGTCCAGGAACCAGCGGTCATGGGAGATGACGACCGCACAGCCCGGGAAGGCCAGGATGGCTTCTTCCAGTGCACGCAGGGTTTCGATGTCCAGATCGTTGGTTGGCTCATCCAGCAGCAGCACGTTGCCGCCTTCTTTCAGCAGTTTGGCCATGTGCAGGCGGTTACGCTCACCACCGGACAGGTCTTTAGCGAATTTCTGCTGATCGCCGCCTTTGAAGTTGAAGCGACCACAGTAAGCACGGGCCGGGGTCTGGTAGTTACCCACGGTGATGATTTCCTGACCGCCGGAGATCTCTTCGTAAACGGTCTTGCTACCATCGATTTCACGGGACTGGTTAACGTACGCCAGTTGCACGCTGGAACCGAGTTCGATCTCACCGGAATCCGGCTGCTCTTCACCGGCAATCATGCGGAACAGCGTTGACTTACCGGCACCGTTACCGCCGATAATGCCAACAATCGCACCCTGTGGAATAGAGAAACTGAGGTCTTCAAACAGCACTTTCTCGCCGTAGGCTTTGCTGATGTTAACCGCATCAATGACCTTTTCACCCAGACGTGGCCCAGGTGGAATGTAGATTTCCTGGGTTTCGTTGCGGGTCTGGAACTCTTTGGAGTTCATCTCTTCAAACTGCTTCAGACGCGCTTTGGACTTGGACTGACGGCCTTTGGAGCCCTGACGAACCCACTCCAGCTCGGAAGAAACAGATTTGCGGTGGGCCGCTTCCTGTTTCGCTTCCTGCGCCAGACGCGCTTCTTTCTGCTCCAGCCATGAAGAATAGTTGCCTTCGTATGGAATGCCGCGTCCGCGGTCCAGTTCCAGAATCCAGCCAGCGGCATTGTCCAGGAAGTAACGGTCATGGGTGATCGCGACCACAGTACCTGGGTATTCCTGCAGGAAGCGCTCGATCCAGGCCACGGACTCAGCGTCCAGGTGGTTGGTTGGTTCGTCCAGCAGCAGCATATCTGGCTTGTCCAGCAGCAGGCGGCACAGCGCGACACGGCGACGTTCACCACCGGACAGGTTTTTAACCTCGGCATCCCAGGCAGGCAGGCGCATGGCATCGGCGGCACGTTCGAGTGCTACTTCTAAATTGTGGCCATCTTTGGCCTGGATCAGATCTTCGAATTTCGCCTGCTGTTTAGCCAGCTCATCGAAGTCAGCATCGGGTTCAGCGTAGGCAGCGTACACCGCTTCCAGCCCGTCCAGTGCTTCTTTTACATCAGAAACAGACTCTTCCACGATCTGACGCACGGTTTTGCTGTCATCCAGCTCCGGCTCCTGCGGCAGGTAACCGACCTTGATGCCCGCCATCGGCTGGGCTTCACCGAGGATATCGGTGTCCAGCCCCGCCATGATTTTCAGCAGGGTAGATTTACCGGAACCGTTCAGGCCCAGTACGCCAATTTTGGCGCCCGGGAAAAAAGAGAGGGAGATATCTTTCAGAATCTCGCGTTTGGGCGGAACAATTTTGCCCACGCGGTTCATGGAGTAAACGTACTGTGCCATCTGTCACAACCTGTTCGATGTCTTGAGATGCGGGGATTTTAGCCGATTGGCGAGGGTGGGGCTAATGGAGAATCTCTGTTGCTGAGCTCATGTGAGCTTCTTTTTTATGGCTTTACCAGGTAACCTGGATGACCGGGACAGTCATCGCAACTGGGTGTGTTATGACGTTGAGTTACTTGGGAGGCTCTTTACGGTCCATGGCATATCTGGAGTAATGCTGCCCTGGTCAACGACTCTGGGGTGAGCATCTACAGCTTTTAATAGTTGCTTGAGCTTCTGAATGAGATCTTTAGGCTCGGCAATACGGGGGCGTAACCTGTTCCCCGTTGGGTGTTGTTCCAGGTGAAGTACAATGCGGAAAGGCTTCTTTATGGCGTTTTGTGCGAAGCTCTTCTCATCAGCATCATTGGCGTTGTGCTGTGCAGCAGCAAGCCCTGCCAGAGTGTCGCGTACTTTCTGGGCAATTTCATCGGCGAGTTCACTGGGCTTCGTGCGTGGATGCTGGCGATAGTCTTTAACTTCGATAAGCCAAGTGTTGTTATCATCAATGGTAATCAGATCGACAGCTTTAGATTTCCCAAAAGCATTTGTTAGCTGGTTACGGTAAAAGGCCCAGTCGTCATATTTTGTGCTGTTACTATGCTGGAATATGAACTCTAGCTCCCCTTCTTCTAGAGTTATCATTCCTGTGACTCCATAAACCGGTCTGACTGCAACAACTCTTCATCCAGCATGATCAGCGTAGAAATATCATCAAGGGTATTGCCTTGTTCGACTCTCGTGCCATTTTCTGAGTCACCTAATGCAAAATAGCGTTTGCTTAAATATTTATGGTCTTCCTGACCAGACAGAATATCCAGTTCTCTAAGTAGAAATAGTGAATGTGTTGCGACGATGATCTGAATCCCATGTTTGCTCAAGTCCATAAGCAAAGCAGCAACAACCTTTATCAATTTAGGGTTCAGGTTGGCTTCGGGTTCGTCCCAGAACAGGTAGCCCTTATCCAGCAGCGAACCGGTGCTGATAAGGCGTGCAATCATGGCCAGCTTCCGCAAGCCTTCAGCAACCAGCGGCATCTCCATCCGCCCCGTTCCTTTTATAGCCAGGTAGAAACGACCATTTTTATCCAGCTCGACTTTGCCGCCCATCGCATCTTCAAGTGGCGAAACCAGCCGGGCGATGGTTTTCTCTCTGGGGCCTTTTAGCGTGAGTGCACCCAGCAAATCACACAGGTCAATCAGGTTTTCTTCTATATCCACATGAGCAGTGCGGTAGAGCTGAGGTAACCAGTGATACTGACTGAGCACTTCCCGCGTAGGGATAAAGATGGGGGCCTTGTCCTGCCATACTGTTGGCAGGTGATCGATCTGAACCTCTGATTTGCTGCTGGTGGCGAAACTGATGCCTGTTTCCAGCGAGGCTGATTCAAAGGTAAGTTTGAGCTCGCAGCGTTCGCGGCCTTGCTTACGACGTGCCAGACGCCCTAATGATTCCGGGCGCATAACGGTGATCAGTTTATCGGCGAACGCTTTCTGTAACCCGGTTTTGGTGGGTGTGTCTGACTGAGCCTTCAGGCCTTCCTGAGCGCTGGTCGCAATTAAGGCGTACAGCGCCTTGAGCAGGTGTGATTTACCACTGCCATTCTCACCAACGATTACATTCAGACCCGGCGAAAACTCAAGGTCAGCCTGTTTGAATACTGTCAGATTTCGAATGTTCGCTGTCTTCAGCATGGTCTGGCCTTAATTGATCCGGGTTCAGTGCGTTGCGCGGGCTTATGCCGTCTGCTGCGTACCGCATAAAATAACATGATTCTATCAAATATCTGGCAGCCAGCCGACCACTGCTGTTCGTGCTGTGTGTTGCTGAGTATCCGGGAACTATCACCACATTACGGGTTATTGTGTGCCCTCCACTGGCTGACAGTATCCATAACCTGCTGCTTATCAATAAACTCCTGCTCCAGCCGTCCTTTCTTGAGTGATAGCAGATGATGATACAGCTGTGCTTCTTCAGGGCTCAGTTGTATCGGTGGTTCTGGTGTTGCGGGTAAGGGTTCGGTAACGGCTTTGCTGTGTTGATAGTTATCGAAAATAGCTCGGCTCATCAGTAATGGGGTCAGGCCGGGCTGGTGCTGACGGGCCTGGGCCAGCATGCTGAGGCCCCGGCTGTCGATATCTCCCCAGTAGCCCAGGGTTTTGTCGCTGAGCCATTCGGCGCTGAGCCAGCGCAAGTTCAGGCCCGCACCCAGTATCGCCAGTGTATCGGATAGTTCGGGAAGCTGGTGCAGGCAGCGCTCGTTTTCCACAATCAGAATATGGCTGGCACTCAGAGGGCAAGCTATCAGTTCGCTGTCGCGTACCCGTTGTTGTGTAAAGGGCAGCAGGCTGCCATCCAGATCCGCAACCAGCAGCCAGTGGTCATTGTCGTGCTGGGCACCCAGAAAGGTCTCCAGCCCTTGCTCACTGGCCAGGCCATCGAAGCGGATGTCCAGCAGGCGGGTGATCAGGGTGCGGTTACGTTCAAAAAATTTTCTGTCGATGCCTGCCAGCGAGACGGCCCGTAACGGGCTGCCTTGCGCGGCCCCGGGTGTCAGCAGCAGGGCCAGTTCCGCCGCTTTGATTACCTCATGTTCTGGTTTATTGAATACCAGGCTGCGTTGTCGGATCAGGAAAGGGTGAAACTGCGAGTCAGTCTGCTGTACCAGGCGGCCTAACGCCTGGTATTCACGACGAATGTCCTGACTGGCGGTGGCGTTGACCCACTCGGTCGGGGTGCTGAGTGCCCAGCTGACCGGTAGCTCTACGGCATCGTGGGTACTCTGGTAGTGGTGCTGTTCCCAGTGTACCCGGCCTATGCGCAGCTGCCGCCAGCGCTCGATATGCTGGCGGACCTGACTCAGGTGGTTGCGTACCGTGCTGGCCGCTGGCTTGCCGATACTGAGTTGTATCGGCCAGCTCTGCGGGTTTAGCAAGCGTTGCTCGCGCAGGTCGGCATTGTGCCATTGCTGGGCCAGTTTGCTGGCCAGCTCAGTGGGTGTTTTCATGTTGGTTATTACGTACCAGGTATCTGTTTCTCCATCCTGTTCAGAGGCTCCTGCTAGCCACCCTTGCGGGTGGGGTGCCAGAGGGGGGGGCTGCGAGCCGCTTCCTTAAACTATGAAACCGGGCCGGAATGGTCGGGCAGATTTTCAGGATTGGGCTATCGTGAAAGGACATGGAATTCATTCAGGAGCGCCAGTCATGATGAAGGACTATCTCAGGAGTCTTGGTATTGCCACAGCCTTTCTCTCCAGCCTGTCCTGGGCGGATGACCCCATTATTCTTATCCCGCCATTGAGTCAGGCACCGCAACTGGATGGCCAGGTTGATGCATTCTGGCAGGCGGCCCCGGTGCAGCGGGTAACATTACGACCTAACAGTGAATTTGAAGCACCCGACCCGGTTACCGAGGTCCTGCTACGGGCCGGGCATTTTCAGGGCCGGGTGTATTTTCTGCTGGAATGGGCGGATGCTGCCGAGGGGCGACAACATAAGCCGTTTGTCTGGGATAAGGCGCGCAATAAATATGTGCGTGGGGCGCAACGTGAAGACCGGCTGGCATTGCAGTTTCGCATCGCTGGGGATTACCAGGCTGACTGGCTGGCCTCCACCGGTTTTACTGCCGATATCTGGCACTGGAAGGCGTCCCGTTCAGACCCGCTGGGGCTGGCCGATGATAAATGGACCAAGGTCAGTCGGGACCGGCTGATACGCTCCAGTAAGGTCAGCCAGGGCCAGACACATATCTATGTATTGCGGCAATGGGATGAGGGTGAGCCGCTGTATACCACCCGCCGCTATCGCAAGTACGCAGGGGATATCAAGCCCAAATATATTCTCAATCCAGAGCTGGAGTCAGGTTCGACCACGGATGTCAAGGCGGCCAGTCACTGGGCTCAGGGGCGCTGGGTACTGGAGTTGAGCCGCAAGCTGGATACGGGCCACAGCGACGATGCGCGCTTTGAACTCGGCCAGGTGGTGCTGGGTGGTCTTTCGGTATTTAATCAGTCCGAAAGTGAACAGCACTTTATTTCATCGACCCAGCGTTTTCATTTTCTGCCATGAATAATTCAGCCCCTTCTTCTCAACGCAATCGGCGATTACGCAGCCTCTGGCAGCTGATGGCGTACTGTTTTGTGCCTATTGTACTGTGTATGGGGCTGGCGCTGGTCTATAGCCATCTGACCCTGAACCAGATGATGGTCGCGGTGGCTGACAGCCAGCAACTGTCGGATGAACAGGCTCAGCGTATGGAGTCTATGCATAAGGACCAGTTGCCCCTGCACCACCGCTTGCGAGAGATGGCGGTGCTGGTCAGCCGGTTCGAGCATGAATTTGAACTGCTGGTGCTGGACCCGGAACGCCCGGATGACCAGGCGATTGAATTACGCCAGCAACTGGCTGACTACCTGCAAGCCATCCCCCTGCCTGCCAGTAGTGCCAACCCGCAGCTCAATGCCTGGTTGCTGGACAGTGCCGGACTGGTACTGGATCTGGTGGATGAATTGCTGGAGACCGGTGGCTCAAATGATCGTTACCGGCTTTTCCGCAATACCCTGTATCCGCTGTCGGAATTGCGTAATGGGGTCATGCAGGCGGAGCTGGAACAGGAAACGCGTAATCTGGCTGCCCTGAATACCCTGAACCAGGCGGCGGAGCGTTCGCGCGCGGGCTGGGAACAGCTGGTGTCCCGCTTTGTACAGGCGGAACGGGTGACTCAGGCGCTGATGTTGCTGATTGTACTGGCCAATATACTGTGCTGGTGGATACTGGGGCAGCTGTTACGTAAACGGCTGCTGACCCTGGCCGACTTTGCGGCGGCGATTGCCCGGGGCCAGCTGTTGAAAGTGCCGTTCATCAGTCCTGACAGTACCGGGCAGCTGGCGCTCAGTCTGGCACGCACTGCCCGGCGAATCCGTGCGTTGCTCAAAGAGGCGCGCCACCAGGCGGATGAGGCGCAGCAGGCGCGGGGGGAGGCTGAGTTGCTGGCCTTTTATGACCCGCTCACTGGACTGGCTAATCGACGCTCGTTCAATCACAGCCTGGAGCAGATGCTGCAATCGGTGCAGCGTGAGCGCCAGCTGTTCGCACTGTTTTACCTTGACCTTGATAACTTTAAATATATTAATGACTCGCTGGGCCATGATGTGGGAGATCAGTTGCTGAGCCATGTTGCCGGACAGTTGAAGTCCTGCCTGCATCAGGATGACTGTGTGGCCCGGCTTGGTGGTGATGAGTTCGCGGTGCTGGCCCGGGGCGGGACCCGTGACTCGACCGAACTGGCGGAACGGATACTGAGCCGGCTCAGTCAGCCGGTTGAACTTAACCAGCAGCCACTGGTGGTGTCCTGCAGTATCGGCATCGCTTTTGCCCGCATTGATGGTGACGATATCTCGACTCTGCAGAAAAACGCCGACCTGGCGTTGTATAAAGCCAAAGCCTCCGGTCGTAATACCTTCCAGTTTTTCTCACCGGAGCTGCATGCCTTGTCCATGCACCGCATGCGCATGGTCATGGAGTTACGCCAGGCCTATGAAAACAATGAGTTCTTCCTGCATTATCAGCCAAAATTTGACCTGGCAAGCGGCCAGCTGACCTCACTGGAAGCACTGATTCGCTGGAAACATGCGAAAGAGGGAATCATTTCTCCCCAGGATTTTATTCCGCTGGCGGAGGAAACCGGCCTGATCGAAGAGATCGGTAGCTGGGTGCTCCGGCAGGCCTGTGCGGATATCCGCACCCTGATCAGCCGGGGGTGCCCGTTGCCGGTGGCGGTGAACCTGTCCGGTCGGCAGTTCTATGATGGCAAACTGGCACAGACGGTTCAGTCCATACTGACGGAAGCCGGGGTAGAACCGCGCTGGCTGGAGCTGGAAGTGACCGAGACGGTGCTGATTGATGACATTGATGCCAGTGTTAAGGTGCTGGAGGCATTGCGAGCGTTGGGGGTCAGTATTGCCATTGATGATTTTGGCATGGGCTTCTCATCACTGAACTATCTGAAAAAACTGCCGATAGATGTGCTGAAAATTGACCGCAGCTTTGTCTGTCAGGTGCCGGGAGGGCGTAAAGATTGCGCCATTATCAACACCATTGTTGAATTGGCACACCGGCTGGAGCTGACTGTGGTAGCTGAAGGTATTGAAACGGCAGAACAGAAGGCTTATTTGCATTCTATCGGTTGTGATGTCGGTCAGGGGTTTTATCTGGCCCAGCCGGTTGCACTGCCTGAACTAATGCTGACGAGCGATCATATAACAGAAGTATAGATTTCTCAGCGGGTCCGTTCAGGCGCAGGAAATAAGTGTGAGCAGGCCGCGGGGTTACGTTTTCATCACCCCGCTACCTGGACTGGACGGATCAACGTCGGACAATAAAGTCCTTTTCTATCAGTTCAGCGTCGCCATTAACCACCTTGGCATAAGTGGTTTTGGCATTGATACGCACGACCTTTATTGTGGCGATCTGCTCTTCCAGTTGTCCCAGCGACTCGCCGCTGTAGCTGTCGAACATCTCTTCACCTAGCAAATACACATCCAGCATTTCGCCTTTCTTCAGGGTTTTACCGCCCTGATTGATGACGATGGTTTTTCCTTTAACGGCAACAACTCGCATCGGATAAATGTTAGATAGTGCCTTCTGTGCCAGCTCTCTGGCCAGTGTTGTAGTAATGCCGACTTCGGATGAGCCGTATTTTTTCAGCAGATCACGCACCTGTTTATCGCTGAATTTTATATTAATAGAGTCGGACCACTTCACCTGGCGGGTCGCTGCCAGAATAATCTTGTAGTCGATACTAGCCTGGCCACTGTAGTGAGTGATGGTTTCACCGGTCAGGGTCAGGGTTTTGCTGTGCTTACGGCTGTTAATACTGCGGATATTACCCACCACCAGGTAGTCAGCCCCTAGCACATTGCCCACCCGTGTCCGCTCTGCCAGACCCGCATCATCACTTAGCCACAGGTTCCGCTCAGCTTTGAATTCGTTCCCGAACTCGCGGTCAAGCACGTTAACCCTGCGGGACTGGGTGAACTGGTTCATAATGTGGTTACGCAGTTTTGCTTCGACTTTACTGGCAAGGGTTTTATCGCCCAGCAGTGAAAAACTAGGCTTGTCTGTGTGGAATGGCAGTACCGCCAGGGTACGGCGACTGCTGGCTTTGAAACCTGGTTTTTCATACCTGGCTACGTAAACCGTAACATCTGCACGGTAGCTACCGTCGTCTTGCTCGCTGACATCATTGACGTCATAGCGAGAGACAACTCCCCGGGTTTTCAGACTAAGGTTACCGGAACGGGAAACGGCGAAGGTTGTGTCGTTGTGTTCGCCGTCATTGTTGCTGGTACTGACGCGCCCCGACAGTGATTGTACGACTTCGCGGCTGTCGATGCCGACCCCCGTCACCTGGCGCAGAGCCTGGGTCAGGGCATTTGCAATTGCCTGGTTATGGTGTTGGCCATAACCGGTTGCATCGACTTGCTGCTCACCGGCCAGTATCAGCGAAGGCAGCAGTACCAGCATGGCCAATACGCTTTTGAATATCCACTTCATGTGGAGCTCCTCAGAAGTCATCTGCAGACATCAGATCCCGGCTCTGGCTGGAGCCAGATGAGTGCTGCTGAGCCTGTTTGTGTTGTGGTTTCGCAGCCTGGCGAGCGGGCTTAAAGTTTTTCAGTTCCCGCGCGCGCTGTTCGGAAACCGGATGCCACATATAGACGACGCCATTGATCTCGTGACCGTACATGGGGTGCTTGGCGGTCCAGCGGAACAGTTCGCGTGTGCCGGTCAGGTTATTGACCTTGCCGCGGACACTGACCTCCCGATTGATTGCGCGGATGAACTCTACAGTGGTCTCCTCTCCTTCTTCAACCGAAGTGCCTTCTGCACGTACCACCCCCTCTACTTTTTTCTTCATCTCCTTGGAACTGATGTCCTTAGAGGTACCTGTTGACTTGAACAGGTAGGCGAAATTGGCGTATGCGCCTGATTTTGCGGCCGCATAAGACAGTTCGCGCTGGTCGGCTTTACGCTGGAAATCCTTGCCACGGTAAGGGTTACTGGACTGACCGAAAGAGATCAATACTGGGTAGCCGCTCTGATCGTACATGCGACGAATGCCGAACTCATTCAGCAGTGCCATCTTGTCGTTGCGTAACAGTGTTGAAAGTGGCTGAGTACTTGCTTTTTCAGGCTTGGCGGCAATATCACCTTTACTGCGTGCGACATCAGCGACGAACTGACGGAACTTGTTTGATGCGACAATCGCTACGGCGACCACATGGTTGCCTTCGCCGTCATAGGCCTCAAACGTTTTTACTGGGATCACACCGGTAAGGCTATGTGTTGCTGTAGTGGTTACCGATTCCCGTACTGAGCGCTGGAACAGCGTGGCCCGTTTCTCTTTTGGTGCTGCTTTGAACTCGGATGGGTCCATCCCCATTTCCTGCAGCGCGCTGTCAAGTTTTGCGCCGGCCAGGAGAACCGCTTTATCCAGAAGCGCAATCAGATTATTGCTGCTGCGTAGTTCTTCAGCGGAGAACGAAGGCATCTGGCTCTGGTCGTCAAACAACTTGCTGGCGCTGCTGGCTGTGACATTGGTGCCCAGATATTCCAGATACTTTGCCTGCGCCTTAAGCGTCGCTTCTTTGTAAGCCATCTCACGGGCGTTGCCCCAGTCGCGGCTGTCCGGGCCTTGCATTACCGCAGCCTGCGCCGTGACATAGAACAGGCTGCCAGCTTCCGAGCGACGTTTGAATACCTGGCCTTTACCGCTGGTCTCCCAGTTGTCGATCTGTTCCTCAATTTGCAAGCCAATATCAATGGGCTCTGGCTGAGAAGCGGCGACGAGGGCTTGCTCAACCTGAGCGACTTCGCTTGCTGATTGTACCGGGCTGGCCTGTGCCAGCATGGTTTCCGCCTGGTTCTGCGTTACGTCTGCGAACAGAGGGCCGCTGGCGGCGGCAATGGCCAGTGCCAGAAGAGACTGTCTGATTGGTGTTGTCATCGAATAATTTCTCACCAGGAGGTCCCTTTGGCACTGCCCAGTTTACGAATAGGTGTTTCACCTTCCCAGATTCCCAGCCCATTGGATAAGTCCGTCAGAGTTAGCTGGAAGTAGTATTCAACGAGTTGCTCACCGCTATTTACACGGTTGTTACGCTGAATTATTTTGCCGGACAGGCTCATGTTCGGTGCCGCCAGTTTTTGCTTGACCAGAGTGGAGCGGTCAACGCGCTTGGACTGTTTCAGCTCGTTGATTACGTTGTTCATCTTATCTTCGGCACCATTCAGACCGATGGCGGTCGTGGTGTAGACCTTACCGCTGCGTAGTAGCTCGATGCGGATTTTTTTCACCAGCTGATCGGTATCGATGCGCTGCATGGTGTCGTTCAGTACGGAAGAGATCACCATGATGTTCTTTTTACCATCGTTGCGATCAACGGCGCCAGTTTCCAGCAAAGACTGCACAGCATCGGACGCGGCACGTTCAAAATCGATGCTGCTCAGGCCCATGGTTGTCGGCTCATTCACATTACCTGCGGTCAGGTTCTGTGTTTTAGGCGTACAACCTGTTGCAACGGCCAGCACGGCGGCGAGAGCTACGGTTTTGATCAGAGTGTTACGTGCGTTCATTTCATACTTCCTTCTGTAGACGAGGCCTGTGATACCTGAGCAGGAAACAGGTCGATCCGGTAATTTATCGCTTTAGGTGTTGTGGCGATGCGTGAGAGTGTGACCGGCTCACCTGGGCGTAAGGTGTGAATAGCCCAGCGCGATGATGACAGCCCGGCCAGTTCAAAACCGGCATGGTCAAACCAGACCACGCGAAAGCGAACTTTACGGGTACTGTGGCTGCGGTTGTGTACCCGCACGCCCTGACGTAGCAGTCCACCGTCGGTTATGCCGCCAGGCTGTGCATCAACGCTTATGTACTGGCTGACACCGGGGCCGAGCATCAGCTGGCTTGTTTCTGGTGCGGCAGGTTGTGCCTGACAACCGGTCAGCAACACGGTTGTTATGACGCAGGCAAGCATTATCTTTTTCATCGACTCAGACCTGTTCAGGCATCAAAACCCGCTACGCGGTAGACGGGTTTGCTACCCGGGGCGGAGGCTTTGACATAGATGATGGAAAACTGATTGTCGGGTAGTTTGATCTCCAGCGGTTCCGCCAGACCTTCGGCTTTGAGCTGTAGTTTGTTGCCTTTCGGCTTGTTGATGCGAGCAACCTGAACTTCTTTCGGTAGCTCGGTCCAGCTGCGGGTATCTGCACGGGTAGTGGCCAGTTGGTATATACCTGCAAGTACGGAACCGACAGCACCGCCTTCTTTGCGGGCCTGGTACTGGACGAAGCCTTTCACCACGGTGGAGGCGACGGCTTTGGTTACTTTCAGTGGAAACTCTTTCTTGAACTCGCTCTGTACGACACGATCAATACTGGCCAGCAAGGTGGTTTCGCCCAGTTGCTTGTCACCAGCGTATAGCTTGAATGATGGGTAAGCGCGTTTACGGTCTTTCAGTTTAGGTAGTGCCAGCTGGGAGTATTCCAGTTTATCGCTGACGACAAACAGGGGGATAGGGATCAGTGTCTCTGCGACTTCCGGTGCCTCACCGTTCTCGAATATCACCCATACCGTCGGCTTCAGGCGAGATTTTCTCCATTCACCCTTACGTAGTTTATCGATCACTTTGAGGTCGGTTTTCACCGCCTTGTTATCCGGTGTCATGCCAGCAACGCGACGCATGGACTGGCGAGCTTTGCTCAGGTCGCCGTTGTCCTGGCTGGCCAGCATGAAGTAAAGGCCATGGAGGTAATCGGTGTAGGGGTTGACGAAATCAGGATAAACCTGCCACTCGGCCAGTTCAGGGTAAGCGTCATATACGGATTTCTCGCCGTCTTTCTGTTTTTGGGAGAAATCAAAGTCAGCTGCCGCTTTACTCTCGGGGCTCTGCTTTTGTGTTTGTTGCCGTACTTGCTCTTCTTTCGCGAGTGTTTCTTTTTGTTCGTCCAGACGTTCTTTAAAGTATTCTTCGGCTCTGCGCTGGCGATCGGCTGCGCGGTTAAGCTCAATACGCGCATTTTGAAAGTCGTGCAGATAGATGTTATTCAGGGCCTTATAGGTATTAACCATAACGCCGTCGTACACTGCTGGGGCATAGCGATTGAAGGTGTTATTCAGCAACACTGATGTCACCGTTTCTATACCCTTGCGGGCAACGTGTTCGGTATCTTCAGTTTTCATCAGTGTTTCGGCACCGTCCAGCACCTTGTTGCTGAAGTCATACTGACCACTAGCGCTGAGTGCTGCTCCGGCATGTAAAGCCCAGAGTAATTCCGTTGATTCACCCTCAGCCGTGATGCCGCCTGCTTTCAGCGCAGAATCAGCGGCTTGCTGGTAATCACCTGCTGCAAATGTCTTCTGGAAATCTTCAGTATCTTTTTTTGCAGTAATCGTCTGACAGGCTGTCAGTGAAAGCGCGCAGGTAATGAGTGCCAGCCCTTTCAGGTGGCGAATGGGTAAATTCATGAGTGTGCTAATCCCTGACACAGCATACAGTTGCGTACGCCAGTACTTCAGTGTTTTGGATGAATCGCGTTGTCTGACGGCAAGGAATAGAAGGGGCCGATTAAAGCTAACACCACTCCTTGTGTTAAACCTGCGTACATAATAATCAAGGGCGTATTCTGCCGGATCGTTTTTTCATCTGCAATCGAAGACATGCTGCCTGTTTTGATAGATTTTTCGTTCATGTCGCTGTTGTTCCAGATCCTTGGCCTGAATTGACCTGAACATCACCTGAGCCGCTTTCAGGTGCTCGAATAACTACCTTGATGTATACTCGCCGCCTTTCTCGGTCGCTACTGTTTGTGTTCGTGTTTTAGCGATTTTTTGCGCCTGTTGGGTGCCATTAACCGTATAAAACCAGGCTTCGGTCGACTGATTTCCGCCGCCCACTGCACTGGGCGCTAACATTGCCGTTTACGAGGATTTTCCAGCAATGTTCACCAAAGATATGTCTATCGCTGATTTTGATGCTGATCTGTGGAATGCCATGCAGGCTGAAACTGTACGTCAGGAAGAGCACATCGAACTGATCGCCTCCGAAAACTACACCAGCCCACGGGTGATGGAAGCGCAGGGTTCTGCGCTGACCAACAAATACGCCGAAGGCTACCCGAACAAGCGTTACTACGGTGGTTGTGAACACGTAGATGTGGTGGAGCAGCTGGCGATTGATCGTGCCTGCGAACTGTTCGGGGCGACCTTTGCCAACGTGCAGCCACATTCTGGTTCTCAGGCTAACGCTGCGGTCTACATGGCGTTGTGTCAGCCAGGCGATACAGTACTGGGCATGAGCCTGGCCCACGGTGGTCATCTGACCCACGGTGCATCGGTCTCTTTCTCTGGCCGTATCTACAATGCGGTTCAGTATGGTCTGCACCCGGATACTGGCGAGATTGACTACGCTGACGTTGAACGCCTGGCCCAGGAGCACAAGCCAAAAATGATCGTAGCAGGCTTCTCTGCCTACTCACGTATCGTTGACTGGAAACGCTTCCGTGACATCGCGGACAGCGTTGGTGCTTTCCTGTTTGTGGATATGGCCCATGTCGCTGGTCTGGTTGCGGCGGGTGAATACCCATCGCCACTGCCATTCGCTGATGTGGTTACCACCACCACGCACAAGACACTGGGCGGCCCGCGTGGCGGCCTGATCGTCTCTGCCCGTGCGGATGAAGCGCTGCAGAAAAAGCTGAACTTCGCCGTATTCCCTGAATCCCAGGGCGGCCCACTGATGCACATCGTGGCGGCTAAAGCGGTGTGCTTTAAAGAAGCGCTGGAGCCTGACTACAAAGCGTACCAGGCGCAGGTGGTGAAAAACGCCCAGGCGATGGCCAATACCTTTATCGAGCGCGGTATCGATATTGTGTCTGGCGGTACGGATGATCACCTGTTCCTGGTGGACCTGATCAGCAAAGACATTACCGGTAAAGATGCCGATGCGGCGCTGGGCCGTGCCAACATCACGGTGAACAAAAACTCCGTACCTAACGATCCACGCTCGCCGTTCGTGACCTCGGGTCTGCGTATCGGTAGCCCGGCGGTTACCCGCCGTGGCTTCAAAGAAGCGCAGTCAGTACAGCTGACCAACTGGATCTGTGACGTGCTGGATGATATCAGTAACGAAGCGACCATTGCGGCGGTTAAAACCAAGGTTAAAGCGCTGTGCGCCGAGTACCCGGTTTACAAATAAGCGTGCCTGCTGATGGGCAAAAGGTGAACTTTTAGCCACACAGCTGTAGAATACGCGGGCGGTCTTCGGACCGCCTTTTTCGTTCAGCCGGTACGGGTTTTTTATTGATCTGTAACTGTCTGTTTTACATGGCCTTCCTGGCCTACGCTCTTTAGTGACAGGATTCGAGTATGCATTGTCCGTTTTGCAGTGCGAGCGATACCAAAGTTGTCGACTCCCGCCTGGTGGCCGAAGGCCAGCAGATCCGCCGTCGTCGAGAATGTTCCGCCTGTCAGGAGCGCTTTACCACCTATGAAACCGCAGAATTACTAATGCCACGCCTGATTAAGGCCGATGGCAGTCGTCAGCCATTTGACGAAGACAAACTGCGGGCCGGCATCCAGCGTTCACTGGAAAAACGCCCGGTATCGGTGGAAGAATTCGAAGCCTGTATCAACCGGATCAAGCACCGTTTGCGCGCCACCGGCGAGCGCGAAGTGCCGTCCCGGCTGGTGGGGGAAGCGACCATGTCGGAACTGCGTAAGCTGGATGAAGTGGCTTATGTACGCTTTGCCTCGGTGTACCGCAGCTTTCAGGATCTGGATGAGTTCCGTAAAGAAATTGATCGTATGGAAGAGCCCGTCCAGCAGCCGGAGTCTGATGTATGAGCCTTTCTGTCGCAGATCGCCAGTATATGGCGCGAGCCATTCAGCTGGCGCGTCAGGGCCTGTACACCACCTCGCCGAACCCCCGGGTGGGTTGCGTACTGGTGAAAGATGGCCAGGTTGTCGGCGAAGGCTTCCACCGGCGTGCCGGCGAAGGCCATGCTGAAGTTAACGCGCTGGCTGTCGCGGCAGAGCAGGCACAGGGCGCAACCGCCTATGTCACCCTCGAACCCTGCAGTCATTATGGCCGTACCCCGCCCTGTGCTGAAGGCCTGATAAAAGCGGGTGTCAGCCGGGTTGTTGCAGCGATGGTGGACCCTAATCCACAGGTGGCCGGGCGTGGAATGACGATGCTCGCCGAGGCAGGCATCGACACCGCCAGTGGCCTGCTGGAAACCGAGGCCCGTGCGCTGAACCCCGGCTTTATCAAACGGATGGAGCAGGGCCTGCCGTATCTGACGATCAAATCCGCCAGCAGTCTGGATGGCCGTACCGCGATGCAAAGCGGGGAGTCTCAGTGGATTACCGGCCCTCAGGCCCGCACCCAGGTGCAGCGCCTGCGGGCGCGCAGCTGTGCAGTGATCACCGGCGTTGAGTCGATTTTATATGACGACTCCGCCCTGACTGTGCGTGAGGCTGAACTGGGGCTGGATAATGCGGCTGAGATTGTTAAACGTCAGCCTCTGCGAGTGGTGCTCGACAGCCAGCTGCGCACCCCGCTGACGGCAAAGATACTGTCCCAGCCGGGCCGGACCCTGATTGCGTATTGCGGTGATAACGGCCAGCGTGCCGAGGCACTGAGCCAGGCGGGTGCCGAGCTGGTTCAGCTTTCAGCCGCTAACGGCCGGGTTGATCTGCAGGCGTTGCTGCGCTATCTGGCGGATCAGCAGCAGTGTAATGAAGTGCTGGTGGAAACCGGCGCGACGCTGGCCGGTGCCTTTATTGAACAGCGGCTTTTAGATCGGCTTGAGCTGTTCATGGCAATGAAACTGCTGGGCAGCGATGCCCGGCCACTGTTTGACCTACCCCTGACCCGTATGGCCCAGCAGGTGCCAATGACGCTGCTGAACAGCCGTCAGGTGGGGCAGGATCTCTGGCTGAGTTTACAGCCGGACTATCAGGAGACTGCTTGATGTTTACCGGCATTATTGAAGCGCTGGGTAGCGTAGCTGCGATTGAGATGAAAGGCGGCGATATGCGGCTGTACATCCGCACCGGTCCGCTGGATCTGGCCGATGTTCAACTCGGTGACAGCATTGCCACCAACGGTGTCTGCCTGACAGCGGTTGAGTTACCAGGTGATGGTTTCTGGGCCGATGTGTCCCGTGAAACCCTGGCACACAGCCGCTTTGAACAGCTGCAGGTGGGCGAAATCGTTAACCTTGAGAAGGCGATGATGCCGCGCAGCCGATTCGGTGGCCATATTGTCACCGGCCATGTCGATGCGGTCGGTGAGGTGATGCGCCGCAGCGATGATGCGCGCTCAATCCGCTTCAGTGTACGGATGCCAGCCAGCATCCAGCGCTATGTTGCTGCCAAGGGTTCGATTACCGTGGATGGCGTCAGCCTGACGGTAAATGCCATTGACGGCGACTGTTTTGAACTGAATATTGTACCGCACACGGCCGAGCAGACGATTATCGATCAGTACAGCGCTGGCAGTGCGGTGCATCTGGAAGTCGATATTATCGCCCGCTATCTCGAGCGACTGCTGGGTAGTCCGGCGGCCGAGACGGCATCGGGTACAGAAAATACAGGTGGTCTGAGCATGGCAACACTCGCTCAGGCAGGTTTTTTACACCGTTAAAAGTTAAAGAGACGGACGATGAAACTCAATAGTACCGAAGAACTGATTGCCGACATTCGTCAGGGCAAAATGGTTGTCCTGATGGATGACGAAGATCGCGAAAACGAAGGCGATCTGGTCATTGCCGCTGAGATGGTACGGCCGGAAGATATCAACTTCATGGCGACTCATGCGCGTGGCCTGATTTGCCTGACGCTGACCCGTCAGCGCTGTGATCAGTTGCAGCTGCCGTTGATGGTACAGAGCAATGGTGCCCAGTTCTCCACTAACTTCACCATGTCTATTGAAGCGGCGGAAGGTGTCACCACCGGTATTTCTGCTGCTGACCGTGCGCACACGGTGCGCACGGCCGTGAAGAGCGATGCCAAAGCTGAAGATATTGTTCAGCCCGGCCATATCTTCCCGCTGATGGCGCAGCCTGGTGGCGTACTGAGCCGTGCTGGCCACACTGAAGCCGGTTGTGATCTGGCGCGGCTGGCTAACTGCATCCCGGCGGCAGCGATTGTTGAGATCATGAATGAAGACGGCACCATGGCGCGCCGTCCGGATCTGGAAACGTTTGCCGAGAAGCACGATCTGAAGATCGGCACCATCGCTGACCTGATCCACTACCGTACGCTGAACGAACACACCATCGAGCGTAGCGAAGAAGGTGTACTGCCAACCGAATACGGCGAGTTCAAATACGTAACTTACCGTGATGAGATTCAGAACTGCACTCATATGGCGCTGTACATGGGTGATATCACCCCGGATGAGCCGACGGTCACCCGTGTCCATATCCGCTCTGAAGTATTGCGTGATGTGGTTGCTGTTGATACCAGTGGTCAGCGCAAGTGGACTATGCGCCGTGCCATGAAGCGTGTTGCCGAAGAAGGCAAAGGGGTAGTGGTACTGCTGGATACCGGTGAGCGAACTGATCTGGGCGATGCGCTGGATAACGTACTGGCCGGTACAACCAAACCGTCCAAAGTAAACGTTAGCGCCTCCGGTGCCTACCTGACGGTTGGTACAGGTTCGCAGATTCTGCGTGATCTGCAGGTTGGTAAAATGCGGGTGCTCAGCTCCCCAATGAAATTCAATGCAATCTCCGGGTTTGACCTGGAAATTGTCGATTACATTCCGTGCGAAGACTGACAGGAAGAGAACATGTCTGTAACTGTGATTGAAGGCGATTTCGTCAATGTTGATGGTAAATACACCATCGTTGTCGGCCGTTTTAACGCATTTGTGGTGGAAAGCCTGCTGGAAGGCGCACTGGACACCCTTAAGCGCCATGGCGTGAAAGAAGACAATATCCGTGTAATCCGCGTGCCTGGTGCATTCGAGATTCCACTGGCGGTGCAGAAAGTTGCACAGCAGAAAAAAGACGATGCCATCATCGCGCTGGGCGCGGTTATCCGTGGCGGCACGCCACACTTTGAGTACGTATCCGGCGAAAGCTCCAAGGGCGTACTGCAGGTGATGATGGATCACGATATGCCAGTGTCTAACGGCATTCTGACGGTGAACAGCATCGAGCAGGCTGTTGAGCGTTCTGGTACAAAAATGGGCAACAAGGGCGCTGAAGCGGCCCTGTCTGCACTCGAAATGGTAAGTATGCTGCGTCAACTGGAGGCGTAATTTAAACATGAGCGATAAACCAGCATCCAAAAGCAAGAAACCATCACTGACCTCTCAGCGTCGCGCTGCGCGTTCGTTCGCACTGCAGGCACTGTACTCCTGGCAACTGACCGGTAATCCGATCAATGAGCTGGAAGCACAGTTCCGGGTGGATAACGACATGGCAGGTGCCGATCTGAAACTGTTCAGTGAACTGCTGCGTGGCGTTGCCAGCCGCAAGACAGAACTGGATGAAACCTACGAACCATTTCTGGACCGGATGCTGGATGATCTGGACCCGATCGAGCTGACCACGCTGCGGATCGGTACCTACGAGCTGGTACAGCGGACCGATATGCCGTACCGCATTGCCATTAACGAAAGTGTTGAACTGGCAAAAATCTTTGGCGCAACTGACAGCTTTCGTTATGTCAACGGTATCCTGGATAAGGTTGCCCAGCGTGTGCGTATGGCTGAAATTCGCGAACAGCGCGAACGCAAAAAAGGCTGAGTGTGGTGCGCGTCTTTCTGGGCGCGCACACCGTTACACTGATCTGTGTTGCAGCGGCGTTCTGTCGCGTTCCCTGACTGTCGGAGTAATCCATGGGTGAATTTGAACTGATCCGCCGGTATTTTGCCAACCAGCCCGCCACGGCGTCGGTGGCGCTGGGGATTGGTGATGATTGTGCGCTGTTGCAGATCCCTGCGGGCCAGCAGCTGGCGGTGTCCATTGACTCGCTGGTAGAAGGTACTCACTTTCTGCCGGGGACCGACCCGGCCCGGCTGGCGGAACGTCTGCTGGGGGCAGCGGTCAGTGATCTGGCGGCGATGGGGGCCAGTCCGTTGTGGTTTACCCTGGCGCTAACGTTGCCGGAAGCTACAGAGGCCTGGCTGGAACCCTTTGCCCGTCGGCTGGCCGAACGGGCGGCTGAGCTGGGCATTGTGCTGGTGGGAGGCGATACAACGCGCGGCCCGCTGGCGCTCAGTGCTCAGGTGCATGGCGCGGTGATGCCAGGCAAGGCACTGACCCGTGCCGGTGCTCAACCGGGGGACCTGATCTGTGTGACCGGTACGCTGGGGGACAGCGCAGCCGGGCTACAGACCTTGTTCGACAAGACTCCGACCAGTGCGGAGGTTGAGTTCCTGCAGCAGCGCTATTACTGCCCGCAGCCCCGGCTGACGGCCGGTCAGCAGCTGGCGGGAATTGCCAGTGCTTGCCTGGATATTTCCGATGGCCTGCTGGGCGATCTGAACCATATCCTGCTAGCTACTGCGCAGCCGCTGGGAGCGCAGATCATCACTGATCAGTTGCCACTGTCGGCGGCGATGCTGCAACAGTTTGGCCATATCCAGGGCCATAAATGGGCACTGAGTGGCGGTGAAGACTTTGAACTCTGCTTCACCCTGCCTGCCGCCCGGCGTGATTGCCTGGCAACGCTGACAACACCGGTCACCGTGGTGGGAGAAATTCTCGCCCGACCGGGTATCTTCCTGCAATATCCCGATGGCCAGCTGATCACGGTGCCGCCGTCCGGTTTCAATCACTTCGCATCCTGACAGGCTGTTATGAACAAAGCTCCCGCTTCCATCTGGCGTAATCCGGTCCACTTTCTGGCCTTTGGCCTGGGCAGCGGTGCCAGTCCCTGGGCTCCAGGTACCATGGGTACCCTGGCGGCCATTATTCCCTATTTCTGGTTTGCCCAGCTCAATCTTCCACTCTATTTGCTGATGCTGCTGATCACCAGTCTGGTCGGCATCTGGCTCTGCGATCGTACCTCCAAAGATCTCGGTGTGCATGACCATGGCGGCATCGTCTGGGATGAGTTTGTCGGTTTCTGGATCACCATGCTGGCGGCACCCGTCGGGCTGATCTGGGTGGTGATCGGCTTCGTGCTGTTCCGGCTGTTTGATATCCTCAAGCCCTGGCCAATTAGCTGGGTGGATAAACACGTCCATGGTGGCTTTGGCATTATGCTGGACGATATCCTGGCCGGGGCACTGGCGTTTATCTGCCTGCAACTGCTGGCGCTCTGGCTGCCGCTGTAATTGTTCGCCACGTTGCCGGGTCTGCACGACTCAGTGGCGGGCCAGTGCTCTGTGACAACAAAACAGCCTTTCAGTTTAGTTTCAGTTTCTGTCACTATCGTTAGGCTGACGAATCAGCAAAGCGACACTGCGATTGTCATAATGTTTTGTATTGGCCTGACATATAGCCACGGCTGGCCGGTTTGAGGAGAGGACATCATGTATAGCAAACGATTGATTGCCATCCTGGCCTTAGTGCCGGTGATGCTGTGTGTGTCGATGGCCCAGGCAGAGGCAAAAAGCAACGACCTGGAACTGCTGGATTATCAGGCCTGTCGTACACTGGTAGAGGCGGGCGATATTCTGCCGATGGGTGAACTGTACCAGCGGGTGAACGAAACCATTGATGGTCGTATGCTGGACACCGTACTGGTCCGCCGCCCACAGGGTTATGTCTATCAGATGGAAATTGCCGGTCGTGACGGGGTGGTTCGAGTCATTGAAGTGGACGCCAGTAACGGTGCGGTTTTAACGGAGTAACAGACGGATATGCGAGTACTACTGGTAGAAGATGATCCGGTGTTGGGGCCGGACCTGCGCACCGAGTTAATGCGCGGTGGCTATGCGGTCGATCTGGCGGATAACGGTGTCGATGGCGAGGCCATGGGTTACGAAGATATCTACGATCTGGTGGTACTCGATCTTGGCCTGCCACAACGGCCCGGGCTGGAAGTACTGCGCAACTGGCGTAAACGCAAAAACAATGTGCCGGTACTGGTGCTGACCGCCCGTTCCGCCTGGAATGAGCGGGTTGATGGCTTCGAGGCCGGTGCCGATGATTACCTGGGCAAGCCGTTTCACTCGGAAGAGCTGCTGGCCCGGATGACCGCGTTGCTGCGCCGTGCCAATCAGCAGCTCGCCAGTGCGCTGGAAGCCGATGGCCTGACCCTGGATGAGAAAACCCAGTCGGTACTGACGGATGAGGGTGATGTCTCGCTTACCGGCACTGAATATCGCTTGTTGCGTTACTTTATGCACAATCCTGGCCGGGTGTTATCCAAGTTACAGCTGGTAGAGCACCTGTACGATGACGGTGCTGAAAACGACAGCAACGTGATCGAAGCCTACATCAAGATGTTGCGCAAAAAGATTGGTAAAGAACGCATCGAAACCAAGCGTGGCCAGGGCTACGTGTTTGTTGCCCAGCGCTGATCATCAGCCTTGTTCGTGGCTGGCCCCTGCCAGCCCTTCCTCCCTCCCCGTAAGCTCGCTGGACAGTCCTTGTGAAATCTATTCAGACCCGCCTTAACGTTGGTTTTATCACCCTGTCGCTGGTGGTATTTGTGGTGCTGTGGCTGGCCAATGGCTGGTTCCTGCGCCAGACCGCCTATGAATTTGTCGGTGACCGACTGGCCAGTGATGCCTTTGCGTTGCTGCGAGCAGTGGAGATTGAAGACGATGGTCGCTGGCAGCTCAATGCCGAACTGGTCGATCCGGTGTACCAGCAGCCGATGTCGGGGCACTATTTTCAGGTGGCGGTGGGTGATGAGTGGAAGTTCTCTCGCTCGCTGTGGGATGACAAAATTCCGGTCGATAATAAAGGCATGCCCATTGGCCAGGAGATGACCCGGCTAATCCACAAAGGCAACAGCAAATGGCTGGTGCGCGAGACCCGCTTTATCAAAGCCGGTCAGCCGGTGCACCTGATGCTGGCCCAGGATGTTCAGCGGTTTGAAAAAGGCCTGGTGCGACTGGGCTGGCTGGTCGCCGGGCTGGGGGTGCTGTTTCTGGCAGCGTTACTGGTGGTGCAGGTGATGGTAATCCGCAGCGGGTTACGGGCGCTGGTGCGGGTGCAGGATGATATCGGTGAGCTGAAGAAGGGCGAAATCCGCCAGCTGCCGCACAGCGACACCTGTGAAATTGAACCGCTGGTGACCGAAATTAACTATCTGGTACAGTCGATGGAGCTGCGGTTACAGCGTTCGCGCAGCTCGCTGGGCAATCTGGCCCATGCCGCCAAAACCCCACTGACGGTACTGGACCGGCAGATCGAAACCCTGGCTCAGCGTGATGCCTGCCATGCCGAAGCGATGCATGAGCAATCCATTCGGCTGCGTGAGCTGATGGAGCGTGAGCTGACCCGTGCCCGCATCGCCGGTGCTGCACTGCCAGGCCAGCGGATCTATATTAAAGAAGAACTGAGCAAACTTGAGCGTACGCTGAAAACCATTTACCGCGATAAGGCACTGTCGTTCAGCATTGAGCTGGAAGAGGGCAGTTACTTCCCCGGTGAACGGGATGACCTGGTCGAGCTGCTGGGTAACCTGCTGGATAACGCCTGTAAATGGGCGCACAGTGAAATCAGCATCCAGACCCAGAGTTGCGAGGATCATCTGAATATTGTGATCGAAGACAATGGCCCGGGTATCGCCGAGGATCAGATTGAGCGCTTGCTGAACCGGGGTGAGCGGCTGGATGAGTCCACCATCGGCCATGGTCTTGGCATGAGTATTATCACTGACATCGTGACCCAGTATCAGGGCCGGATGCAGCTGACACGGTCTGAGAGCCTGCAAGGGCTCAAAGTCGAGCTTTGTCTGCCCCGTCATCAGGATGCCGATGTCACTCGTCAGGTCGAGGCCTGAAAAGTGGCGTTAATCACTGTTTCGGGTAAGGGTTAATCCTGGTCGTGACAAAGCATTCAGCTTGTTCTCGCCAGACTGTATACTATCGGCCTTCACGTTTTGAGGTAGTTTTCTGTGACTGTTAAATTCGTAGCCTCCTCCAAATTGCCAACCCCCTGGGGCGTGTTCGAAATGGTGGGGTTCGACGACGAAACCACAGGCAAAGAACATGTTGCGCTGGTGTTTGGTGAGCCCGCAGGCGACACGCCCGTACTGGCCCGTGTTCATTCCGAGTGCCTGACCGGCGATGCGCTGTTCAGCTTGCGCTGTGACTGTGGTTTCCAGTTGCAGGAAGCATTGAAAAACATTGCCGAAGCGGGCTGTGGCGTACTGCTATACCTGCGCCAGGAAGGCCGTGGCATCGGCCTGTTGAACAAAATCAAAGCCTACCACCTGCAGGATGGCGGGGCGGATACTGTCGAAGCCAACGAAGCGCTGGGCTTTGCCGCCGATATGCGTGATTACAGCATGTGCCAGCCGATGCTGGACCACCTGGCAATCAAAGCGGTACGGCTGATGACCAATAACCCACGTAAGGTTAAGGCGCTGGAATCTTACAACGTTAAGGTGGCGGAACGGGTGCCATTGCAGGTGGGTAAAAACCGTCACAATGAAGATTACCTGGCGACCAAAATGGGCAAGCTGGGTCATATGATGACCGAGCATCATTTTAAGGACGACGATTGAGTCGATGCGCTTAAAACTACAGACAATAGAAAACGCCGCGTATTAAACGCGGCGTTTTTGTATCATCTTTCTGAGCCGGTCAGAGTCAGATCGCCCTGGTCAAAGGCCCCGGTGAAGTGGTTACCGGGGCGTTGGTCAGACGATAAAACTCCAGCTGTTGGCCTCAAGGTATTGAGGGCTGAGTTCGGCAGAGGTCACGAAGGACTCCGTAACCTGTTCCATGCTGGTGCCATTACTCAACACATTTAGCCAGAAGGCTTTGCCTTCAGCATCCGAACTGCGGTTTAGCAGGCCCAGATACAGCTGTTCAACCTGATCGGCCTGAGTTAATTGTTCAAACCGGATGTTCTGGTTTTGCTGGTATTCGTCCGATGTGAGGAAATCGAGCGCAATCTGGCCGATCGATTGCGTTTCATCACTGGCGCTCCAGTGCTGGAAACCACCGAGATCGGCCTGGCGGCCGAGCACCTGGTGATAGAGTGTGGCGACCATCTGTAATGACTGGTTGTAGACCGGTGCGATTGACTGATCACCGAACTGGACCTGTTCAATGTTGATCAGCGTGTCGGTATCGGTTGGGTCATCCTTACGGCTGACGGTGACGACGCCATATTCTTGCACTACGTCGTAGTCTGCCCGGCTGCCTTCGTAAGTAGCGATGTCAGTGTCCAGCCCGCCGTGTAGCTGATCATTGCCTTCACCGCCAAACATCGTATCGTTACCTGCATCACCAAACAGTAGGTCATCACCACCTTCTGAGCCGACGATATCGTCGCCGCTACCACCGTGCAGCTGGTCATCATCGGCACCCAGCACGATGTCCTGACTGCCTTCACCGGCAAAGACGGTGTTGGCACCTGCGCCGCCGCGGATGGTCACGCCATCACCAACAATCACCGCAAACTCGATATCATCCAGCTCCAGCCGGGAGCCGGTGGGCAGCTGGCGGGTGTCGATGACCAGCGCTTCCTGGAAGTTGTTCTGACTACTACTAACGCTGCCGGTCACTTTGATCGGGGTGTCCGATGCGGTTGTACCTGTTGAAGTCAGCGTCACCTGGTTAACCCAGAGGGTACTATCGCTACCACCCAGAGTCTCAAGGAAGCTTTCGCCACTGTTGACCATATCGTCACGGTTCGAGTCGGTATCACCTGCTGTTTCATTGATCAGATTGATCAGGTCATCCAGGGTATTGCGGCTATGGGCGGTGTCGTTCGCGCGGGCGGCAAGGCCGATCCCGGTCGGCAGGCTGATGGTGGTGACGACGTCCGTACCTGCATCATCAGCAAAATGCAGCGGTACGTCGGCCTGGCTGGTGGTTGCATCACTGTCTTCCCGGCCCTGAGCGACCGGGGCAATGGTGATCACTGACAACGCATTACCGTTATTATCCGTCTCCTCGGTGGTGGTGACGACGGCGCCATCAATGGTTTCGGTGTCTGGCGTGGGGGTTGGTGTCAATGCGCCACCGCCGCTGGAACTGGGCGGCGCGGAAACATTGATTGTGAGGGTATTTGGTGTGCTGTCCGTAGCATTGGTGCTGTCATCCTCTACCGTAAAGGTAAAGGTATCGGCACCTGTCGCACTGGGGGTATAAACCAGATTGCCAATATCGGCCAGATTGATCCAGTCACCATCGCTAACCGCTACATTGCTTAGTTTCAGCGCGCCATTATCAATCGTTTGTACATTCACCTGCACACGGTTCAGGGCATCGCCGCTATCGGGATCAGTAAAGCCGAAATCACTGGCGCTAAATGTATGGGTTGCACCGGTGGTAATTGAAATAGACTTATCGGCCCCGGCGGGATCATCGGGTGTATTGGTGATATCAAGCGTATAGGTCGCCGCGGGTGACGTATGGCCACCGGCATCGGTTACGGTCCAGTTAAAGCTGCCAGCCCCTGCGCCCGCCAGGTTCGCGGTTGGGGTGAAATCCAGCTTACCAATATCGAGGATATTGATATTCACCGTGCCGGTTAAGTCACCGGCCGTTATGTCATAGGCGATAGCCCCAATCGTGGAGGTACCGGCAGTGCCTGCTGAATCCAGCGATACAACACCGCCCACCACGGTGGAGGTATCAATGGTGATATATTCAAGCGCATCGACAGGGCCTACATCCTGTGCGGTCGGTAGCTCCGTTGCTGACAGGCTTACAGCCGTGTCTTCACTTACACTGTCGGTATAGCTTGTCGCTGCAGGCTTGGTACCATCAACCACGGTCACCGTTGAGGTAACCCCGGTGGACCAGGTATCGTCACCGCTGTTGGCTGTGCCACCATCATCTTTTACTTCAGTGATGGTAATGACCCGATCACCTTCAGTGAAACTGCCAGCGGTGTTTTCATAGGTCATCGCATCCAGCACAGTTTCAACCGTAGCTTCAGCAATACCAGCGTGAGTTAACACAACGGTTGCTGTTGAGCCTGTAACCGAAACTGCATAGGTAAGGCTGTTGCCTGCTGTCGTGTTCGACGCACCATTGGTTAAAGTGATCACCGCGCCATCAATGTTGATCTTTTCATCAGCGCCGTCCTGCAAGCCACTGACGGTAAAGGTCACGCTGGTAACCAGGTCACCTGTGTCGGGTACCGCAACATTAATCGTTGTGCTGTCGAATAGATCCTTGGCAGCACCGTTGGTGGAGGTACCGCCGGTGCCGGTGGCGCTGACAACGGGTTCATCATTAATCGGGGTGAAGCTGATGGTAATCGTGGTGGCGTTGGTATCTGTTCCCGTTTCACCATCGTCAACCGATATAACAACACTGTCAGAGGCTACGTTGTTGGTGGAACCGGTGTAAGTAACATTAGCCGGTGTCCCCAGGAAGGTATTAATCTCAGAGGCTGTACCGGTGAGGGTAATGGCGTTTGTGCCGCTATTACCGACAACTACACCGCTCGCGTCAGCGGACGTCAAAACAGACGCACCATCAGCCGCCGTTAACGTTGCAACCACATCCGCTGTGGTATCGACATCGTCAAATACCGGTGAACCGGTGATTAAATTTGTTGCGGTGTCTTCCAGCGCGGTAATGGTGGTTGTGACACCTGTTAGCGTGGGAGCATCTTCAACCGCCGCCAAATTGATCGTCAGGGTCGCTGATCCTGATGCATCACCGCCTGCGTCCGTTACTGTATAAAGCACAGAACCGGGCGTGGTGCTATCAGCGGTCGGGGTAAACTGGATATTGGCAATATTATCGACATGGATATGCTGGCCTGTCGTGAGCGCTGCTGCCGCGTCTACCAGGGTAACTGTTCCAGACCCTGCGCTTGAGGAGGTTCCTGATGTCGTTGCTGCACCGGTAAAAGCAAGCGCACCGCCAGTAATCGTACCTAAGGTGATAAATTCCAGCGCCTCAACACTGTTGGCTTCCTGAACCAGAACAATCTCTGAGGTGGTCATGGTGAAGGGGGTGTCTTCGGTGGCAGCCTTGGTGGCATTCGTCGCCGTTGGCGTATCGCCATTGACCACCGTAATCGTTGAGGCGATCGTCACCGCAAGGGTGTCATCACCACTGTTTGCTATGCCACCCTCATCTTTTACTTCGGTAAGGGTGAACACACGATCGCCAGTCGTCACTGCGCCCAGAGTATTTTCATAGGTCATACCGTTCAGTGCGGTCTGGAAAACCGTATTGGCTGCTGATGCAGCTCCATTACCGGTAATGACAACGGTTGCGGTTCCTGCGCTGTAAGTGACGGCATACGCAATATTCGTCCCCGTTGCATTTGTAGAACCTACGGTTGTCATCAGATCTACGGTGGAACCATCAATGATCATTTTTTCATTTGAGGTATCCACAAGGCCACTGACCGTAAAGGTCACGCTGGCAATGTTTTCACCGATATCGACTGCACTGATGGCCGTACTGGAAAAAACAGAAACCGCTGAACCTGCACCCGCCGCCGAACTATTGTCACCTGTGGCTGAGGCCGTCGGTTCGTCGTTAATACCGGTAATCGTGATGACTGGCGTTAAACTGTTGGAGTTACTATTACCATCATTGGCAACAATACTGAGCGTGTCATTATTGTCATTGTTCGTACTGGTGGCATAGGTAATGTTGGTTGCACCTTCATTACCTAAATAGGTATTGAGCTCGGATACGGTCCCCGCCAGGGTGATGGTGTAAGCGTTAACCTGGGTAACATCGACATTGTTGATTGTGCCTGTCGCCGTGGCTGAAAGTGCCGCGCTGGTGTCTGCCACACCGATGCTAATGGTAATATCACCCGTGGTATCAACATCTGCCAGAGTAACCCCTGAAAGGTCCATCGCCACTGCTGCCGCATCTTCGAACTGGGCAAGAGTGGGGGCGCCTGATAACACTGGGGCATCATTGACTGCAGTAATATCAAGATTAAACGTCCCTAAAGAAACATCGCCACTGCCCTCTCCATCGTTGACTTTGACGGCCACCGTTTGTGCATCTGCGCCGCTTTCATTTAAGGCACTGGTGTATTTAATAAAGGTCGAAGTATTTAAATAGGTGTCAATTTCACTGATGGTGCCTGTCAGAGTGAGTGTACTCGTGCCAGTACCGCTAATCACCACGCCGCCATTATCACTGGCGGCCAGGGTGCCACCTGTGGCAGTCAGGGTGAGTGTCAAGTCACCCGTTGAATCTACATCGGCCAGAGTTAGGCCAGAAAGGTCTAAATCACTGGCGGTATCTTCGATAACCGTGACATCGGTTGGGAAGGTACCTGTTTCGGTTGGATCATCATTGACAGCGGTAATATCAAGATTAAACGTACCCAAAGAGACATCGCCACTGCCATCACCGTCATTTATTTTAACGGCAACTGTTTGTGCGTCTGAGCCATTTTCATTTAAGGCGCTGGTATATTTAATAAAGGTGGAGGTATTTAAATAGGTATCAATTTCACTGATGGTGCCTGTCAGAGCGAGTGTGTTGGTGTCTGTACCACCAATCACCACGCCGCCATTATCGCTGGCTGCAAGCGTGCCACCTGTGGCAGTCAGGGTGAGTGTCATGTCACCCGCTGAATCTGCATCGGCCAGGGTTAGGCCCGAAAGATCCAGGTCACTGGCAGTATCTTCTATAACGGTAATATCGGTTGGGAAGGTGCCTGTTTCGGTTGGGGCGGCATTTGGTGGTGCGGCTGTGGTGACCTCTACCTTGGTTGCTGAGTCCTGAATATTTGGAGTACCTTCATCGTCTTTGGCAACGACGTAGATGTCATAGGCGGTACTGGCCGTTAGTCCGGTCAGGTTAAAGGTGTGACTGAAATCGCCGGACGACACAGTTTGCGAACCATTACCAATGGCTGCTCCGCCGCCTGAGGCGTGACCTTCCATTATTTCTCTCGGTGTCGGCACTGCTGCGTCATTGGTAACCACAACGTAATAAATCGTACCGCCTTCATCAATGCTGGCGGTCAGATCAACGCTGGTGGCGGCGACATTAGCAGTCGATGGGCCTGCATCAAAGGTGGGGTCTGTGGTGTCGCTAGCCTCCCAGTGCGTACCACCCGCTAGATCACAGACGGTTTCGGTCAGGTTGGGTACAGGGCTCCCATCAGCATCACTTACGCAGCCAAGGCAGTGGTCAATATCCTGCATGCCCTGGACGGTAAAGGGTAGTACCGACTCGATTTCGCCTTCACTGTATTCCAGATCCCAGTCACCGTTTAAACTGAGTGGGCCGGTTCGGTCATCGGAGGCGGCGATATCAACGCCGCCCAGTGCTTCAGACAGCTGGCCAACAAAGGCTCGGCCTTGCTCTCCGGCAGCAACACTACAGCCGTACAGTAGCAGATCGCCCGCAGGCGAAAATACATCACTGATCTGTTTGAGCGCTTCCGGTTGATTGGTCAGAGCGGATTGATCAACGACACCGTCACTCAAAAACAACCGCCCCTGGCTGCCATGGGAAACCAGATGGACAGCGCTTAAATTGCTGTAGTCTGCTAGTGCCGCCGCAATATTTTCCAGTCCGTCCCCACCGGCAGGCAGGATGATAACGGGGATGTTGGGGTCCAGGCCTCCAATCAGGGTTCGATAATCGCTTACATTGGAGTCAACTAAAATGACTTCTGAAGTACTATTATTTTCCATTTTTTGGCTCCTTTCCCTGGATACAGAGTGTGTCGGCATGTTTATCCGGCTTTTCAGGGGAGATTGATTATTGAGTTGTGCAGCTCGGGTTCACGAAAGCCGGGCGAGTATGGGGATGCAATGTTTTCTAAAAATGCTACGTCATAAAGCTCGGTGACAGGGCCTTCAATATTTAGCCAGTGCGCCAGCTTGCCGGTATTGATATCGAAAATCTGGATGCCGCAGTGCTGATTGATATTGTTATCAATGCATTTCTGGTGGAGGTTGATTCCTGGTAAGTCGTGCTTTTTCGGGCGCAAACGGGACAGGCCAACAACCGCATAGCTACCAATAAAGCAGAGTCCCCTGGCGAAGCCAGCGCAGTTCGCAACCGGAATGAATTTTTTACGCTCGATATCCACGTAGCCAAGTTCGCCTTCGCCGGAGTTCAACAGCCAGAGTTTTCCGCCGTGCCAGCGTGGAGAGTGGGGCATGGACAACCCTTCACAAATGGTCTCTTCTGTTGCCAGATCCATAATGAATCCGGTACCGGTTTGTTGTTCTTTCCACGCTAGAGGTGTATCTGTTTTGCCGCAAAAGCTTGCATAACGCAGCTCACCCTCGCGTGCACCGATGCCATTCAGATGGCAGCGGTCTTCCGGCTTCAGGTCGGATATAAATTTCGGCTGCCAGACAGGTAAAAAACTGTAGTGCTCATCGGGTGCAGCGATGCAACTAAAGCTGGTGTTGGCAAAAAGTAGGTTGTAGTGTTTTCCCCGGAAAGTGACGTCCGTCAAAATGTCGTGGGTATTGCTGTTGCCTGTCAGATGACAGGTGCGGGGCATAAAAACTGCCTGGGAGTGCTGGCCGTTAATAACGCCGGAGCCGGTATTACTGAACCGCCATATCTGATCCCGGGTACCAACCCAAAGTTTGTCTTTGTCAACGGTTAACCCCATGGCTGTACCCACGGCCCGATCAAGCGCATAAAGCCCGGTGTCAGGATGGGTACCCAGTAAAAAGATACGGCCAGACTGATAGGTTGAAAAAAACAGCGAGCCCCCTGTCGTGCTTAACCAGGCTGAAAAGCCGCTTGAAGGGAATAGCTGTGGCTTGCCTGCTGACTTGACCAGGTTTTCATCTCGATTGCCTTCGCTATCAAAGCCGCTACGTTCCAGCTCGGCTTTACTCCAGTTCGTTGTAACTACTGAGTCATTTGTATGCATGGCGTATACGTTTTCCTGTGTGTAGTCAGGCGCAGCTGATTAACCCGCCGGTTTAATAACCGGGCCCTGTTGCGTCATCGCCACTTATTGCCTTGGTGGGAATATGCCGTCAAGTGCAATGCAGAACGGAACGGTCAGGAAAGGTTGACGGTTTTCATGAGGTTGCGATGAACCGGCTGTTGCAAGGGCGTTGCTGGACATTGGTGCAAACTTATCGGGTTCTGTTTTCTGGCTGTAAAAGTTATCAGATGTTGTATCGATGCCAATGTAATTACCTGCTGGATTGCCTGAGTCGCCAAGAGATAAAACGGCTTTAGTGTCGTGAGTATGTGTAGGTAATTCATTTGGCCTGAGTTGTACGCCTGCAGTTCCACCGTAGTTACCGAGTCGGTGGAGGGAAAGCCCTGGGGCCTGGCCGCTGTGCATTGGGGTGCGACCCTGCAGGTTGGGTAATCCCATTGTTGTTCTGCCATCGCCGCCGTAGCAGGTGCCAATGATCGCGAAAAGTGCGGTGTTCTGTGATATTGGCAGATACTGACCGTCACAGTAGGCCCAGCCTCGCGGACAGAAATTGTAGGGAATCATGCGGACTTCGCCAAAAAATGGTTGAGACATATGTTTTCCTTGTCAGTTGCTGGTTAATTCAGTTGCGGGATGGGTAGATGCCGACTATGCATATGATGTAGTTCAGGCACTGGTAGGGCATCATGTTGTTGTGGGCGGCATTTTCGCCAACGTTTCCCGTTGCCTGGCTACTGAAGTTCTTGATTGTGGTCGGGTCGGGGCTGGTTTTGTATGTGGAGTCCGGTGTTTCCAGTTTTGCCAGGACGTTGTCTGCGGGGGCTGTGGCGTTGGCAACATTGAGCGAAGCCTGCATGGGGTGATTGTGCGAAGGTATTTGATTAGAGGTTAATACGACTGTCTCCTTGCCATAGGAAGCGCCGATAGGAATGGGTGTCAGGCCGGGGCCAGCGCCGAAATGAACCGGCAAGCGGCCTCGCATGTCCGGCAGGCCAAACGACGAACGTCCGTCACCACCATACGCTGTGCCTAGCAATGAAAATAAATCCTCTTTGCCTGCAATTGATAATATTGTGCCGTTGCAGAGTGCCCAGTTACGTGGAGCATAAGTGCCAGCAAATATACGAATTTCGCCAGTAAACGGTTGAGACATGGTTCTATCCTTAGTTCCGTGATGGGAATTGGCCAGTCAGACAAATCACAAAGTTGACGCTTATTGAGGGTTGTTGATTGTTATGGCTAGCACCATCGCCAGTGAAACCGGATGTGCCTGCGGCCATTTCTACCAGGTTTGACGCTGGTGCATATACCGCTATTGGGGGGGTACCTGTTTGGGGATCGCCGTTGGCCTCCGCCAGTGTGCTGACCCCATCCGCCACGAAACTTTGGGAGTCTGTCGTGTTGGTGGCATTAAAGGTGTGGGTGTGTTGCGGTAGTGTCACGGGTGACAGCGTTACGGTTTCTACACCACCCGCATAGCCTCGCTGGTATCCGTTCCCCTGATGAACAGGGGCGCGTCCACGCATATCAGGGAGATTAAATGTTGTTCTCCCGTCGCCACCAAATGCTGTGTCGAGCAGGGCAAACAGGGGTGGATTTGCACTAATAGCGATTGTGGCTCCATCGCATAGCGCATAGTTCTTTGGGGCCCAGCCAAAGCCGAGCATTCTTATCTCACCTAAAAATGGTTCTGCCATGAAATAGTTCCTTTCTCTGTTGTGGTAGGGGATAGGTTATTAATCGGACGTTTTATATTCCATCAGGTGGTAGACATCGCCCTCTTCCAAAATATGAAAGCCAAGACGTGTATAGAGGCTCAGTGCCGGATTGAACCGTTCAACATGAATACGTACAGGCTTTTGTGCTGTTTTCGCTTCACTTATGATTACCTGAAGCCAGTAGGTACCGATGCCTTTATTGCGGTGGCCATGTAGCAGGGCGATATCGATAATCTGAAATGCATTAGAACTACGGTCCAGGTAGAGTCGCCCAATGGGCGTTCCTTCCTCGAGCAGGATGGAGTATTCGGTGTCGGGAAAGTAGTTTTTATAATGGGTAGACTGAGCGTGGAACTGCATATCAATAAACTCATTGATCTGGCTTTCGCTCCAGTTTACGTGCTTCAGCTCATTCATTCGTGTGCTGGCGTAGACCTCCCGGAGGAAGTGTGTATCGTCTTCGGTTGCTGCGCGAAGGGTGAATACATGTCTCTTGATAGAATGGTCTGTCATGAGTATCCATCTTCAGGCGTCAGTCGCGGCCACGGCTGTGCGTGACAGGCGGCTGAAGTACCCTGGTCCATTGTGTTGAGCATACCAGGCGTGCTCGAAAGTTAGCGCGCTAATATACCGAAGAGTACAAGGTTTAGCGGCCAGACTCTCATGTTTTTGTATGAAAAATCAATCACGTTCTTTTATCACCTTAGCATTAAACCGACGAGTTAACAGGTCTGCATTAAGCTGTGTGATATCACCCCTTTAGACAGAAAAGGACGATGTAGATAGACGCCGGGTTAATAGTAGATATCAGTCAGTTTTGAGTCGCCGGATATTGATTTAAAAATTACTACTTTAGTTGTATTTTTATTTGTGATTCAGAGTGTTTTATTGCCGATGGCTATCAGTGCTGCGCATCGTTGATGCAGTCAATAGCCGCTGTACGCTGCAAGATGGGGAAGGTATATTGCCGCTTAGTGGTTAACTTTGCGTAATGTTTAAAGTATGGAGTGAAAGATGCTGGATAAGTTGACAGTAGAGCTATTTCAGGAAAAAGAGGGGAGCGCTTTCTGGGCTAAGTCCGATCAAGGGGAGTCTGTTGCCTTTACTTTGACAGAAGTTGAAGCGCTACCTGAGCATCGCGGACACCCGTTGGGAGAGCATGCGCGCAAGCCGTTTTCGCTAATTATGCAGGGTCCCGAGGGTGTGCGTCTTGACCAGGGAACTGTAGGCTTAACGCACGAGGTTTTTGATGAAGAGCTTCCTTTTTTTCTGGTTGCCATTGGTGAGTCTGAAGATAAGCCTGGTTGTCTGATTTATCAGGCTGTTTTTAACTGAGTCGTTTACTTTGAAGCCGGGGCCTTCCTTACTGGATATCATCGGTAAGGTTTCCGTGCACAGAGCAAAATAAGCCATATCTTTTGATTCGGGTTTTCTCTGTGGTATTTGGTACGAAGGTGTCAATTATGTTGAGAATCCAGGTTGCGGGTACATGTTGATGTATTGCACGATGCGCGGTGAGATGGATTGGTTTGGGCTGCTGCCATGTGGTAATGCCTGGTGCCAGATGATCAGATCGCCAGCATTTGCAGAAATTGATTTGACATCAAAGGTCGACCAGTCCTGCTTCTGTGGATCGCAACCCGGCGGCAGGCTTTGTCGCCACTGATCAAACACCTGATGAAACCCGGGAACACAGCAAAAGGCCCCCTGGTTTTCTGTCGTGTCGGTCAGGTAGATCAGGCCCTGTGTAGCAAAATGGAGTGATTTTGTAAAATCAATATCCCAGTGTATATCCGGGCCGGGAAACTTCCATGTATCGGTTTCCGGTGGGTTAAAGCTGACCCGATCGGTTGATATGGTCAGCTGATCGTTTTTCCAGAGCTGGGCAAATATTTGATATATTTCAGGTTTGTTTCGATTGTGCTCCATGCCAGGGCTGTTATATAGCTGCACCATGATTTTTTGTTGCGCGGCTTGTGGCTTATACCAGCTTTCGGGGTCGACCATCGATACGCCCATAAAGTCACATATTTCATCTCGTGTCTGTTGGCATTCTTCGCGTGTTAGTACACCGGGAATGATCAGATAGCCATGTTGCTGCCAGAAAGCCCATTGGGCTTTACTTAACGTAGGCTCTATCTCGCCAGCTGGTTTATCTGTTTCTGTTTCTGTTTCTGATTTTTCTGCGCGAGTATGGTTTGAAACGTACCGTTCGATTTCTCCCCGTTGTTCTGTCGTAATGCTCCCCTCGTTTTTTTCAAGTATAAAGTCGACAAATTCCTGAGGCGCTGAATATTGGAACAGCGCTTGCACAGCCAATTCCAGACCCAGCTTGAGGGTATCGTAAAGTTGCCGGTCGAGAAGCCATTCCTGTTCGCACAGCGCGGGGTCTAATTTTCCTTGCTTGGCCTGCTGGGTTTTGTGCCAGATACGGTTCAGGTGAGGCAGGCCAAGCAGGCTGCGGTCTGAATGGGCAGGTAACGGCTGGTCTGTGATCTCTGGTTTGCGTGGGTAATCAAATTCAAAACCGGGGTACTTACCGAACCGATAGTGACACTGAATCGGGCTGTTGGGTACCGGGTTTGCTTCGTAAATAATGTGCGGAAGATTCAATGAACACTGATTTTCGTGTAGCCAGTGTTCGCCATAAACTTGAATGGTGGTGGTAAATTTCAGGTGAGCGTGGGTGCTGTTGTACTGGGGGATCCGCAGCTTTTTTTGAATGTCTGGTGTGTGTTGCTGGTTTAATTCCAGCGCCGACTGCTTATTCAGGGTAAAGATTTCTCCAATCGGCAAGGGTGCATCGGATTTCGGTTTAGATATTAGCCAGCCTTCAATCCTGATCTGTTGGGGGATCAGGCTTCCGCCGGTTGCCAGATAAGGACGGAGGTGGGCGAAAATCGATACCTGGGGTTCCTGCACCAGCATCGCCTTCATGGTCTCCGAGACAATCAGGTTGAACGATGTATTTTGCGCAGGGTGCCACTGCAGGATATCGGTGCATTCAATATGCTTGATGCGATCTTGTACATCAAAGACGGCTATTACTTTTTTCAGTGCCTGTAGCGATTCCGGATGAAGGTCCAGCAGGGTGACCTGAATTTTTTCTGCGCTGAACAGGGAAAGCAGAGGCACAATCAGCAGGCCAAAGGGGCCTGTTCCTGCATACAGGATTTCAAGTGGCTGCTGGTGTGTCAGCTGTTCCGAAATGGCCTGGTGGACTCCGCGCAGGAACACCTGAGTTCGCATATATTCTTCAGCACATTGGGCCGCGGTGGTCATGGAGACCGCTTTGCCCTGAATGGTTTGTGTGGCGTGTTCATCCAAAAAGATATCAGGGTGTAAGTCAATATTGGTGATATGGCACAGCAACTTGACCAGCTGATCAATTAAAGACTTGTTTGCTGGCAGTTGGTCAGCAGGCGTATCCAGAATCTGTCGGACCAGGGCATTGAGTTGCGACTGCATAGGAAGTCCTTTTAGTATTTCTGTTATTTGTCGGTGCTGCCCGTTAGCCAGCTGCCAGATAGCGGCGCTTGAGTGCCTGGTCGTCAATCTGTTCCAGGTTGTATTTCAGTGCCTGTGCCAGTTGTATGGCATGGGGGTGGTTTGTTATTGCGCGCCAGTCCTGAGGGGCCGTGGTCAGGTAATGGTATTGGTCGATTATTTTCTTTGTGTTTGCGAAGGCTGTTGTTGGGGCTGGCAAGTCGAGGAACTCAAGTAACCGGTAGAAACCATCTCCATTAAACAGGTCTTCAAAGCGTAGCTGAAGCCAGGGTACTGAAGTGTGCCCCTGCAGCTCCAGTGCCAGTGCCTGAACCTCGCTCCAGTAGTAGAGGCTTTTCTCGAACGGACTGAGCTGCGCCCAGTTCTGCTGGTACTCAGGAAATTGTACCCCGGCGTCGAACGGAGACAACAGTATCTTTTCTGGCAAGTGGGGCAATAGTGGTGGTTGGTAGGCGCCGTGGGTTACCCAGGAGTAGCTGGTGGGTATCGGGTGGCGGGTCAAATGAACTATACGGACGCGCCCTTGAAAGTAATCAAGCAGATGAGGGATCGCACTCCAATTGGGGTGGCCCACTTCGACATAGGAGCAGGTTTCCAGTGTTTGCTCAATCTGTCTAAGGTGAGATTGCACGTCAGGGCTTTCAAGCGTTGCATCGGCTGCCAGCAGTGTTCGTGGCTGGTAGCGGTTATGCAACGGCTCATGTTCGACTCTGAGTGCTCCTGGAAATAGCTCAGTAAGTGTCCGGGCGATCCATTGGGTGCCACAACGGCCGGTGGAGATAAAAAATGTTGCCGTGTTCATTTGGCAACGGCTCCTTCAGGGGTGGGTTTGAGCCTGGCGTGTGTTGTGTCTCGCTGTTGAATGGTGCGCAGCCGGTTGGCGATCACCAGACCTGCTTCGGTCGCCGTGGCTTCCAGTTGCTCGATCACCTGCTGTACGTTGGTATCGCTGATGCCCGGGTCGCCATACTTATGGTGGATAACCCGTTTCTGATAACCGGTCTCTTTAAACAGGGTGCTCAGCCAGTCATTGACCACGCAATCTATCACCAGATGTATACGATCCTGATCGCCAGAGTTACTTACCTGGTGAGGGTAGTTGGCGTTCATATACCAGCACTCTCCGGCACCGAAGTGAATCGGTTGATCGTCGATGTGGAATATAACATCGGTGCTGGTCTGAATCGGGATATGTAGCCGTACGCAGCCATCTTCGAAACCGAGATCCATATCGGTGTGGCGGCGGATCTCTTCCCCGGCGCGCAGTGACATTAATCGGGCGGAGGCCTGCTGGCATTCGAGTGTGGCCAGTACTTCAGGAATGTAACTGCATTCACGCATATAAGGGGTGTCGGCATAGTGGCCCGGATCCATTTCGACCACGGCGATGGTGTCGGGATTGCCGTCGACCGCACGCAGGGATAAGGCGGTCCAGCCGCCGTCATGGGCCTGCTTGTTGATATGCTGCTGCCAGTGGTGTGCCTGTAGTCGTTGAAGGTCTCGCTGCAGTCGACAGACGTCAAAGGTAAATGGCAGGCGCAGGTAGGCGTCGGTCATGGTTGAGTTCTTTCCTGTTTTCCTTGGTCAGCGAGTACGGTGGTAATGATCTGCTGGACACTGAGCTGGCTGGTATCGAAGTTAAATTCCGGGTTTTGTGGCGCTTCGTAAGGGGCATCCAGTCCGGTCATGCCCTGTATCTGGCCTGTCAGTGCTTTTTTGTATAAGCCCTTAGGGTCGCGATCGATACAGGTTTGCAGGGGCGGTGACAGGTAGATCTCGGTGAAACTTCCATCGGGGAAACGGCTGCGAAGCTGTTCGCGGCCAGCGCGATAGGGGGATATCAGTGCACAGATAACGGTCAGCCCTGCGTTAAGCATCAATCGGGCGGCTTCGCCAGCACGGCGTACGTTTTCGTGGCGGTCGGCTTCACTCAGCCCTAGATCAGCACAGAGGCCCTGCCTCAATTCATCACCATCCAGTACGGCCACAGGGGTACTGTGTACGCGTAAGGTAGCGGCCAAAGCCTGAGCCAGCGTGCTTTTACCGGAAGCTGACAGACCGGTAATCCAGAATATTTGAGCTTGATGTTGCCATCCATTGCTGTTCATACAGTCTGTCCTGTTTACGGCTGAAGACGATGGCCTGTTGTGTTGCGGTTTCTGGATGTTGCATCAGAAAACGATGGCTTTACGATCCTTTAAACAATTCCTTTTATGTCGGATTAAACGCCAGAAATCAAGTTTGTGGCGCTGCTGTTATGGATCAAAGGTATAGCCAAAGTATGCAATATCTTGTGCGCAGCGCTCGGCAATCAGCTCTCTGGCAGCGGTGGTGTACTGACGCCGGTAATCCGGACCTTGTGTGCTATTCAGGTGTGGTACCTGCATTGCCGGAATGTTCAGTTTTTCCATGAGGGTGTTGACGTCGTGATGGTAGCTTTCATACCGCCCCAGAAAGTCGGTAACCAGTTCGTCCTGTTGATTCCGCAGATAGTCCAGTTGATTAAAATAAAAGCTGCCATCATGGCCGAGTCGTGTCATGGTCGCATCATAATCGAGCAGGAAGCTTTCAAGCGTGAATATCTGGTGAGGGTTGTATTTCCGTAGCAGTTGATACCATGAATAAAGACGGGCCCAGGGGTTTCGGGTGAAGGCGAATATGCGGTAATCGGGCCGAGCGTAGATATCTGTCTGGTTGGCCTGTGCACTGGCGTGTTGTAATCCAGCCCTGTGTATACCAGGCAGCTGTCGGCAGAACATATCGGTCAGCGATGTGCCACCCGTGCGGGGAATATGGATAAAGATAAATTTATATGAGTCGCAGATAATCATGCCGTGCTCCTGCGTTGTGGGCAATTTAAGGTATCAAGTCAGGATTTGCAGGGTACCGAGCTCTTTCTTTATCTGTACGAATACGCAGATGTTCCAGTTGCTGATAGTCAATTTCGAGTTGCCTCAGAGCCGGACTGAGGGGGTTTTCTGGCGCTGGCTGCGGGGTCTTGAAAGCGTTATGTCGTTGCTTGGAGTGATGGGTCGAACGCGCTGCCATCTGTTGGCGCTTTTGCTCTGTCAGTGGCAGATTGAACTGTGCTGCCAGTTCACGCCAGGTGAACTCGGGTAGCTGCTGGTAATTCAGTAGCAGCTGGTTTTCCAGTGGCGCGTAGCTGATAAACAGCCGATAGATAGCGCGCATCACCTTGAGGCAGTAGCGGTCCAGATCCCAGACTGGCACTGATTCCGAATCCATATCCAGTGGCTGGCTATTGATCAGTCCGGGCACCATCTGTAGGCCTCGTTGTTTTTTGTGGGAGTCAAAAACAGCCTTGGGTGTTCGGTAGAGCAATATAAAGGGAGTCGCTGGAAAAGCCTTGCGGATTAATGGCAGGTCGGCGATATGCCAGCAGTCCAGTTTGATAAACAGGTGGCTTTCTTTTCCTGTCTGGCGCTGGCCCAGGGCGCGGATAACTGAGCGGAGCAATTGGAGCTTTTGCTCTTCATCTGATAATGAGCGGCAGTAGTTCAGTGCATCATCGAAAATGGGGGGCTCGGAGGGAGCCAGGCATTCGGCAAGCTCTGTGAGCTGTTGAGTGAGCAGGGTGGAACCGCAGCGCGAGGTGTGAAAGATAAAGGCGCTGGGTGCCAGGCAGTCCAGGGTTTGAAACTGCTGTAATGACTCAAGCTTGCAGTATTTCAGCTCCGTTTTGGGAATGCTTTGTATGGTGTCGAAGAAGAAAGCCCTGCGGTAAGGGGCTTCAGGCAAAAAGCCCCAGCTGATACAGAGCTGCCCCTGATGCTGGTGCAGATTCAGCGGATACCAGCCCTTGGGGTGTTCCAGGGTGGTCAGATCGATATTATCCGGCGCCTGTTTAATGTATTCCATTGGCTTGATGCTCCCTGCGCATGGACTCAATGTTTATCCAGTAACGCGCGGTACCGGCCGGTTCTGAACGCTGCTAACAATGCCGCTGGCATCCAGCCCGCACTCACTCAATTGTGCGTTTCGTCCGGCGTGCTCAATCCATTGGTCTGGTATTCCCAGTGTCAGCAGCTGGCAGCCCAGCTGTTGCTGATGCAGATACTCACTGACAGCAGCCCCTGCGCCACCTTGTATGGCATGATCTTCCAGTGTGATCAGTAGATCATGGCTGCGGCCGAGTTCGCTGATCCGTTTTTCATCCAGTGGTTTCACAAAACGCATATCCACCAGGGTGGCATCCAGCCGTTCTGCGGCCTGCCTCGCTTCCGGTAGCAATGGGCCAAAATTCAGAATTGCGGTTTTCTTTCCCTGACGCAACAGGCGACTTTTGCCGATTTCCAGTTGCTGTAACGGTGCACCGGTGGACTCAGCGCTGCCGCTGCCCCGTGGGTAGCGTACGGCGACCGGGCCTTTGTGATGCTGGGCCGTGTGCAGCATGTGACGCAGTTCCTGCTCATCGGCGGGGGTCATAATCACCAGGCCTGGCAGGCAGCGCAGGCAGGCCAGATCAAAAATTCCGGCGTGGGTGGCGCCGTCTTCACCGACCAGTCCGGCGCGGTCGATAGCGAACATCACATCCAGCTCCTGGATAACCACGTCGTGAATTAGCTGATCATAGCCGCGTTGCAGGAAGGTGGAGTAGATCGCCACTACCGGCTTCATCCCTTCACAGGCGAAACCCTGTCTCTTATACACATCTCCGAGCCCACGAGACCGAGGCTGAT